>ERZ761602.281-NODE-281-length-120126-cov-11.577467_pt1 | contig 120126 bp, 92 predicted proteins | sample MGYA00512165_ERZ761602 | MGnify/ENA primary metagenome ERZ761602 (study PRJEB28899, sample SAMN02445085) | bioreactor sludge metagenome | biome: EBPR sludge; isolation source: Thorneside wastewater treatment plant | place: Australia: Brisbane, Thorneside...
CTGCTCCTGCTCCTGCTCCTGCTCCTGCTCCTGCTCCTGCTCCTGCTCCTGCTCCTGCGAAGCCGGAGGCTCCCAAAGCGGAGGCACCGAAGGCAGCGGCCCCCGCTCCGGCAGCAACTCCTGCTCCCGACCAGAAACTTTAAACCTGAAACTTTAAACTTCTTTCCCCCATGTTCCGAAGAGTCCTCATCGAAAGCAACTACGACTACGTCCCCTATATCTGCTTCGCGCTGATCGCCGGGGTTTTTACCATCGTAGTGCTCCGTGCCCTGCTCATGACCAAATCCAAGGTGCAGCATCTCGCCTCAATGCCGCTTCAGGATGACCGGGATCTCCTCAACGACCACACCACCACTTCCGAATCCGACAAAGCATCACAATGAACAACAAGGACCAGCAAAACGACGGGGTCACGATCCGGGACCACGTCTTCGACGGCATTCAAGAGTATGATCAGAAGCTCCCCAACTGGTGGCTCTTCACCTTCTACATCGCGATCGTCTATTTTGTAATCGCCTGGTTTGTCTACTATCAGACTCCCGCGAGAATCCCCACCGACGGAGAGCACATCGACGGGCAGATCGCCGTCATTGAGCAGAAAAAGAATGCCGAACTGGAATCCATGCTCGCCTCACTCAGCGACGATTCTCTTCGGGAAATGAGCAAGGACGCGACTCACGCCGCAGCGGGAAAAGCGATTTTCGAAGCCAAGTGTGCCGCCTGTCATGGACTGGACCTCTCCTCGAAGCTCAACGGCATGCAGTTGCCCGGACTTCCACTCAACGATACGGAATGGAAATACGGCCACAACCCACTCCAGATCATGAACATAGTCACCAATGGATCTCCCGATGTCACCAAGGGAATGATCCCGTGGAAGACGCAGCTCAGCCCTTCCGAGATCGCCCAGGTCGTCTCCTACATCCTCAGCAAACAACCCTCCTGATGCCCGATGTGCTCACATTCACATTCACACCATCACTCCTCCTCCCCTGACTCATGTCAGCCAGCAAAAAACCCAACCTCGTCTCCCTCACTTCCGTTAACGAGGACGGATCCCGCTACTTCCTCCACCCCGCCGACGTCAAAGGAAAGTTCACCCTGTGGCGGCGAGTGTTCGGGGCACTGCTGCTCGCGATCTACGTCCTCCTCCCCTGGATCCCCATCGGAGGTTTCCCGGCCGTCTTCCTCGACCTAGCAGAGCGCCGCTTCCACTTCTTCGGCCTCACCTTCCTCGCCGAGGATCTCTGGATCGGCTTTTTCCTCCTCACCGGTCTCGGATTCTCCCTCTTCTATGTCACCGCTCTCTTCGGTCGACTCTGGTGTGGCTGGGCCTGTCCCTACACCGTTTTTCTTGAGCATATCTACCGGCGCATCGAGCGACTCGTCGACGGTGACTCGTCGAAGCGAAAAAAACTCGACGCCGCCCCGTGGACCAATTCGAAGATCGTCCGGCGCGTCATCAAGCACAGTCTTTACGTGCTCGTCTCGCTCATCCTCGCGCACATTTTCATCTCCTACTTCATCTCGATCCCGCGCCTCTACGAGTATATGGGGCAGTCACCGGCCAACAATGCCAAGGCCTTCGGGGTCATGCTCTTTCTCACTGGTGCGCTCTATTTCTCCTTCAGCTGGTTCCGCGAACAGTTCTGCATCATTCTCTGCCCTTACGGCCGCATCCAGTCGGCCCTGACTGACGATGACACCGTTATCATCGGCTACGACGCCAAACGCGGCGAACCCCGCGGGAAGAAATCGGATTCGAATGCGGGTGATTGCATCAACTGCAGTCGTTGCGTCCAGGTTTGTCCCACCGGCATTGACATCCGCAACGGGCTGCAACTTGAATGCATCGGGTGCGCCGGCTGCATTGATGCCTGCAATGAGGTCATGGACAAGACGGAGCGTCCCCGCGGCCTCATCCGCTATGATTCACTCAACGGATTCGCCGGAGGCAAAAAGCGCTACTTCCGTCCCCGCATCTTTCTCTACACCGGGTTTCTCGCTCTCGGGGCGACCGTGCTTTCCCTCTTCCTCACCACGCTGCACTCGGCCAAAGTCGAGCTCATCCGCATGACCGGGCAGCCCTACTATGTCGACGACTCGGGGGTGCGGAACCAGTATCGACTCCAACTCGTCACTAAACAGACCGAGCCGACCGTCTTCACCCTGAAACTCACCGGTCTGCCCGAGGGAGCAATTATTTTAGGGCTCGACAAGACAGTCACCGTGAAACCGGGAGAAGAGTCGATGAAGACGCTCCTTGTTCAGGTTCCGAAGGACAAGTATAAGGGCGAGTTCAAAATCACCCTGGAGGCCAGTGTCTCGCCCGGAGATTTTGATCTCACTGATACAATCGAATTCATCGGCCCGAGCGCTTACACTTTGAAATGATTTTCAGTTCATCATCTTAATCTTTATCTTAATCTTAATCCCCGTTGTTCGAACAAGGTCAATTGGATGCTGTCTGTGATTAGGATTAAAAATAAGATTAGGATTAAGAGAGAAATGACACACTCACCCACATGATCAAATTCATCCGCGACCGCCCCTGGATCTGGATCATCGTTGCTTTCGTGATTCTTATCACCAGCTGGACCATCCTCCTTAAGATCGCCGGAGAGAAACGCCCCGCATCGGTCGAGATCTATCAGCCTCCGGTCACCAACTAACGCGATTGCCGCTAAAAGCTAAAAAGCCAGAATGACCTACGACCCCGCAGCCATCACCCTCGGCGGACTCTTTGTCGCCGGACTCGCCACGAGTCTGCATTGCGCGGGGATGTGCGGGCTTCTCACCTGCGGCCTCGGCATCGCCGGACGCGGTCCCGCTCTCGCCTCGGTCGGGCTTTATCACTTCAGCCGGCTCGTCGGTTACAGCATCGCCGGGGCGATCATGGGCTTCGTCGGGAGCCGCCTCGGGTTCACCATTTCGCCCGCGGGAGTGCAATGGCTACCTCTTTTACTGATCCTTTTCCTCATTGCGATCGTCTTCGGACTCGATAAAAAGATGGCGGCCATTCCCGGGCTCGGAAAGATAATGCTCAAGATCCGTGTCAAGACGCTGAAGTTTCCCCCGCTAGCCCGCGCCGCGATCATCGGACTCGCCACACCGCTCCTCCCTTGCGGACCACTTTACGCCATCCTCGCGCTTGCTATCGCAAGCGGGTCCCCCGTCCGCGGAGTCGAGATCATGCTCGCCTTCGGCCTCGGTGCCATTCCCGCCATCTGGGCGGTGCAGATCGGCTCGTCGTGGGTGAACCAGAAACTCGGAGCAAGAGGTTTCCTCATCGCCAAACGCAGCCTCGCCGGAGCCGCCGCCCTCTCCCTGATGTGGCATTTCTCCTACATCGGCAGCAGTCACGCCGAAGGAAAAATGGATGCCGCCACCTGCCGCTGCGATCTTGAAGTAAAATGAGTGTCATCACTCCCGTCCCCTCTCCGCCCGTGGGAGCAGATCCGGCCCCGACCTTGGAACATCGCCGCTGCGACCATTGCGGAAACCGCTTCCAGCCCCGCTTCGAGACGGAAAAATTCTGCTGCTCGGGCTGTCGGGTCGTCCACGACCTGATCCAATCGGGCGGGTTCGGCTCTTTCTACGATCTCCTCGGACGCCGCGTCCTCCAGCCCGCCATCAATGCCGAACCAGCCGGCGACCAGGTCGACGAACTCGCCGAAGCCATCACTGAGGCCGAGACCCAGCGCCCCTCCCCCGATTCTCCCGCGCGCATGACCCTGCGCATCGGCAATCTCTCGTGCACCGCCTGCGTCTGGCTTATCGACCATCTGTTCCGCCAGCACCCCGGGGCATTAAAGATGAGCAGCGACACGGCCCGCTCCACCCTCACTCTGTGGTGGAATCCGGGTGAGTTCGCGGTGCTCGACTTCGTCCGCGATCTCCATCGCTACGGCTACCCCGCCTCTTTATGCAACGCTGCCGACGACGAGGCCCCGCAGGAGAGCACCGCCCTCCTCACCCGTCTTGGGGTCACCGCCGGACTCGCCATGAACACGATGGCCTTCACCCTGCCCTCGTATCTGGGACTCGAGACCGGTGATGAACTCGCCCGGCTCTTCATGCTCGTCGCCTTCGCCTCCTCGACCCTCGCCCTCGCCGTGGGAGGCTCTTACTTTTTCCAGCGCGCCCTCAGTTCCCTGAAGCTCCGCACCCTCCACATGGACGTGCCGATTTCCCTCGGGCTCATCGCCGCCTACCTCGGTTCGGTCGGCGGATTTCTTTTCGGAGTTAAAGACATGCTCTATTTCGACTTCGTCGCCATCTTTGCTTTTCTGATGCTGTCAGGGAGGTACATCCACCTCCGTCTCCTCGACCGCAACCGGCGTCAGCTCTGGGCCCGCGAGCGCGACATGACCGCTGCCTTTCGCATCAACGCAGCGGGAGATCGGGAACGTATCACCCTTTCCCGCATCAATGCCGGAGACCTCCTTGAGATTCCAGCCGGGTCAATGGTCCCCGTCGAGGCGCGCCTCGAGTCCGGCACCGCCCGTTTCCAACTCGACTGGATCAACGGCGAGCCCGAGCCCGTCCTCTTCCTCGCCGGACAGCGTGTCCCCGCCGGAGCAAAAAACGGCACCGCGGCCCCGCTCCGGCTCGTCGCCGAGCACGCCTACTCAGGCTCCTTCCTCGAGCAACTCTTCGCCCCCGTCGAGGAAGATCCCGGCTCGCACACTGCGGCGACCTCGACCCATCCGATCCGGAAATATTACCTTATCACCGTCATCCTCGTCGCCCTCGGTGGTGCCGGGGCCTGGCTCGCCGCAGGGAAAAGTGTCGCCGAGTCTCTCCAGGTTCTCATCTCCGTGCTCGTCGTCTCCTGTCCTTGCGCGCTGGGTCTTGCCCTGCCACTCCTCGATGAGATCCTCCTCGCAAAACTCAAAAGCCACGGGGTTTTTATCCGGCGACACTCGCTCTGGAATCGACTCCGCAAAGTCACCCTGCTCGACTTTGATAAAACCGGCACCCTCACCGAGCCGGTCAAACGACTCACCAATCCGGAAGTTGTGGAAGCCCTCGAGCCTGCCGCCCTCGATGCCCTCCATCACCTCACGATCAGCAATCACCATCCCGTCGGTCGCGCCCTCCACGACGTTCTCCTGACCCGATTCGGACTCCGCGATCTTACCGGACCCGCCAGCCTCGAGGAAGTCCCCGGCAAAGGAGTGCGTTTTACCGATCCCGCCTCCGGCGAAACCTGGTGCCTCGGCCGCGACGATTGGGCCTGTCCCGATTCCCCGCCGGCCACTGGGCAGGGTTGCTCCCTCTCCCGCAACGGACTTCGCCTCGCCACTTTTCATCTCGAGGAAGCAATCCGCGACGGGGCCATCGAGCAGCTCAAAAATCTTCGCGACCGCGGTTACCGCATCCGTCTTTTGAGCGGCGATCCGGATGAGGACCGTGTCGCCGCAACTGCCGCGAAGCTCGGACTCTCTCCTGAAAACGTCCACGCCAATCTCTCACCCGAAGAGAAGGCCGCCTTCATCTCCGCCGAGGCTCCTGAGTCGACTCTCTTTGTCGGAGACGGAGGCAACGACAGCCTCGCCTTCCAGGCAGCTGCCACGACCGGATCTCCTGCTACCGGAATCCGCGCGATCGAGAGCCGCGCCGACTTCGTCTTCACCGGCCGCGGGTTCCACGCGATCCAGCTGCTCCTCGACGGAGCAAAACGCCGGCGCACCCATGTAGCGAAAATCTTCGCCGTCGCCCTGCTCTACAATCTCTGCGCTATCGGCCTCTGTCTTGCCGGGTTGATGAGCCCTCTCCTCGCCGCGATCATGATGCCCCTGAGCTCGGTCGTGACGACCGCAATGGCGGCGCGGGTGTAAAAGGGGGGAACAGTAAACAGAAACCGCTCCCTGCGACGAATTTCGTCGAAAAGAGCGGCTCGGGGGTTTCAGTAATTCGTCAGGAAAGGTCCTGAGCGAATTTATGGCATCAGTGGGACCGTGCGCACGATCTTGTAGGAAGGGTCCATGTAGTAGGCGGTGTTGTTGTAGTAACGCACGCTCATTCCGGCGTCAGGGTTCGGCACCTCGACGAAGCGAGTCCGGTAAGTGTCAGGGATCACATAACCTTCCACGAAGGCGGAGGAATCCGAGGTGACCTCGACGTTGGAATCAAGATCGACCACGCGCTGAATCTTCCAGTCGTTTGAATTCACATAGTAGGCGCGGCCGCCGTAGTAGCGCACCGACACATTCTTTTCTGTGACAACAGGAACTTCCCGGAAGTGGGTTTGGTACTCGTTAGGAACTGTGTAGCCGTCCACAAAGGCCGAGGACACCTCGGGTTTCAGCATCTCAAGGGCACCCTCGCCTTTGATCTTCACCTTGTTGTCCTTGATTTTGATTTTGGGTTTGTTGTCGTCCGCCTGAATGACGGGGACTGCGGTAAGCACGGAGAGCACGACGACAGAAGCCGCGATGCGTTTGATGGTGTTTAGTGTTTTCATTTGATGGGTTGGTTTTGTTCGGAGTTGGTAATTCAATTCCTGTGCCCAAGATGTTGCCAAGTGCCGCAGTCGGCTATGGGTGGTAACCCGCCCTTTGGCCGCAATCGCCCCCCCTCCTCCCTATTGCGCGGATTCTCGGTTCCATTCTTCCGGCGAATGCCGTTTTCTATCGTCTCGGGATAGCACCCGTCTGCTGAGTTCCCGAAGAACGGCGACTAAACGCAGACCCTGCGTTTCCGCCAACGAATTGCGCGAGCGAGCACCAAACAGGCAACAATCGTCATTGGCACAAGTATAAAGGTCATGATTACCGAATGAACAGCCCGGTGACCATTGAGTTCAAAGGGAAACGAGGGCGGTTGACGACGATAGGAAAAATCGCGCCAAAAGTCCGGGTCGGTATCGGGATGCTTGCCTTCTGCAAACCGCGCTTCAAAGTAATCCATTCGCGCGCGATGCCAATTGTCCGCCTCGGCTCGTGCTCTCTTGAAAAACGAAATGGAAATTGAACGACTATCCACTGATTCCACCTTTCTGAATTCCGGCAGTTCGGCCAGAGGAGGGTGGAGCGACTTGAAACCGGAGTTCTCCAACTCCTCTCTTCGCAGTTGCGCAAGAAGGGCAATCCGTCCAAATCCGTCCGCCTGGAGGGCTGTCTGCAGGGCATAAAAGACATCGATGCTCTGCCAGGCATCACCAAGGAAAATCAATCCGGAAACACCCTCCACCGCGTCAGCCAGTTCCTCGTCGAGGCTGGATTCGGGTCGGTACATTGCCCAGTGGGCGTCCTCGCTGAAAGGAATGAAAGTTCTCGGGTCAAAACTTTCCTTCGGAAGATAGTTCTCTCTCACATCCGACCGGGTCTTAATGATCCAGTCCATCGCCATGAGCTGATACTTTTCTCTCCCGAAATGGGCCTCCGAGTTCAACTCGATCGCTTTGGCAATATGGGTCCTAGCCTCCTTCATCTCGGATAAAGTGGAGGTTTGCGCTCCCGCACGAATCCAACGATGGGCGAGAACAGTTCCGAGATTGGCATGGTATCGATAGAGATGCTCCACCTCTTCCGGAGAACCGCTCAGGCGGAGAAGCGCGAGATGCTTTTTTTCGAGCCACTTAAGTGCTTCGTCGCTTCGATGAAGACGATCACAGGCAACAGCCGCATCATCGTACAGGTCGAGACGATCGGGTGATTCTTCAAGCTCTCGGCTAACTCTTGCCAGCCGGATCTCATAATATTCGGGAGGATTCCTTTCGAAACGACCCGTGATGATCTCAACGATCCAGGGTTTATCGCGCGACTCAGCGGCCAGAGTATCACTGTCCCAAAAACACGAAGAACCTCTCGATGGCAAAACGACAACGATGACCAGTAAGACGAACTTTGATCGGACCATTGAGTGATCAATGGTCGCTTGAACTCAAAGCAAGGTCACGCTTATTCGCCATAATTCTGAACGAAAACAGCGCGTAGAAATCCCCTCTTATTTCCCCCCTAGAAACGCCCGCCATCCTCCCATCTCCGTAATTTCCCGCGATCCCTCCGGCACGGCCGATTCACAGAGGAAACCGGTGACAAAACGTCCACTCTTCAATTCCAGCTTCCCGAAACCCAGCGGCGAGGGAATCCCCGCGACAAAAGTCCCGAACTTCGATGCAGGCACGGCCCAGCGTTCGAGAAGGATTGAGGCTCCGATCCCGCTTTCCTCCCGGATGAGGCCGGGACGCGGAGGCAGTCCGCCCACCGCAGGCAAAGCAAGCAGCCGATAGGCCGGGGCCGTCTCGTCGGTGGCGAGAAAAACCGCCCCGCGATCCGCGAGTTGCCAGTTGAGCGGCAGACCGCGCATGTGAGCACCGCAAACCGCGACCTCGATCCAGTCGGCCGGCAGGCTCGGCTCAGACTCCTGCTCGTCCATGAATCGTCCGGCGAGACCTAGAAGCGCCTTTTCCGCAAAGGCCGGTCCGACCAGGGTGATTCCCCAGGGCATGCCCGAGGCCGCGAGCCGACCCGCCGGAATGGCGCAGGCGCTGAGGTCGAGCAGATTCATGAAATTCGTGTAATACCCGAGATTCGAGTTCAGTTTGACCGGCTCGGCTTCAACTTCGGCAATGGTATAGGCCGTACCTGCCGTTGGCGTGACGAGGAGATCGATCGGGCCCATGACACCCTCGGCGCGGCGCTTCAGGGCGCGGAGTTTGTATTGAGCTCGGAACCCGTCGACGGCGCGGGGATCACCGCCTTTTGCAATAATGGACTTCGTCACAGGATGGAGGCTGTCGGGATGTGCCCGCATGAACTCCTCAATCACCGCAAAGCGCTCCGAGACCCAGGGACCTTCGTAGAGGAGAAGAGCCGCCTCGAGAAAAGGGGCGAAGTCTATCGTGACCCTTTTTCCCCCGAGAGACTCGAGCCGTTCGACAGCTGCATCAAAAAGAGTCGCCGCTTCGCTATTGCCGAAGAACTCGAGCTGATCCGTCGCGGGCACACCGAAGGTGAAGGCATCGGGACGCCACCAGGGCGACTGCGTCGGGACGCGCGAATAGGCATCGTCCGCGTCGTATCCCGCAGCGACCTTCAGCACGGCTTTGGCGTCACTCGCACTTTTGGTAAAAATCGAAACACAGTCGAGCGTGCGGCAGGCGGGGACGACGCCCGAGGTCGAGAGCAGGCCGAGGCTGGGTTTCAGGCCGACGAGTTCGTTGAGTCCGGCGGGAACGCGCCCCGATCCGGCCGTGTCTGTGCCGAGGGAAAAGCTCACGAGATCCCGCGCCACCGCCACGGCGGAGCCCGAGGACGAACCGCCCGGAATGAAGGCGGGGTTGAAAGGATTCTCAGGCACGCCATAGGGCGATCGCACCCCGACGAGACCGGTCGCAAATTGATCAAGGTTCGTTTTCCCCATCGGGATCGCTCCCACCGCGATCAGTCGCGAGACGACGGTTGCGTCTTTGTCAGGATCATAGGCGTAGTCCGGACATGCCGCCGTCGAGGGGACCCCGGTGAGGTCAATGTTGTCCTTGATGGCGAAAGGGACGCCATAGAGAGGCAGCGAATCGGGAGCGGTCTCGTCGAGGCGGGAAAGGATTTCCTCGAGCCGTGAGTCCGGCGTCAGGGCGATCCAGATCTTCGGATCAGAGCCGGCGATCTTTTCCTGAAGCTGCGACACGAGAGCGCGGGGGGTGAGAGATCCGTCGCTGTAGGCGCACCGGAGAGAGGTAAGAGAAAGGTCGGTGATCATGAGAGTTTCAAGGCCATCAGCGCCTGACCGGGCTTCACGGAGCTGCCTTCCATCACAAAAACCTCGGCCACAATTCCCTCGCCCGGAGCAAAGATCGCGATCTCCATCTTCATCGCTTCGAGGATGAGGACAGGCTGATCGGCGGTGACGGTCGCGCCGGGTTCGACGAGGAGCTTCCAGACATTGCCGGCGACGGCGGCTTCGACCGCTTCGCAGCCTTCGGGGAGGATGCTCTCAACCACGGTGATAACTTCCTCGGCGGTCTCGATGACCTTTTTGAAAATGCCGGCCTCCTCCCATCGGGTTCGTTCGGCCTGGAAGGCACTCTGCTGCGTTTCGCGGAAGGCGCTGATCTCTGCATCCTCTTCCTCGAGAAAGCGGTTGTATTCCCGCAGCGAAAAACTCGTCTCCTCGATGAGCGGGTTCCAGCGTCCGATGAGGAAGTCGGCACGAAGTTGCTGGAGTTCTTCAGTCGAGACTTCGTAAAAGCGGATCTGGTCAAAGAAACGCAGCAGCCAGGGCTCTTTTTTGGTGAAGGATTCGGTGACGTGAAAGCGATTCCACATCTGCACGGTGCGGCCGACAAACTGATACCCGCCCGGCCCCTCCATTCCGTAGATGCAAAGGTAGGCCCCGCCTATCCCGACCGCGTTCTCTGGCGTCCAGGTACGGGCGGGATTGTACTTCGTGGTAACGAGCCGGTGCCTCGGATCGAGCGGCGTCGCGACGGGAGCGCCGAGGTAGACATCGCCGAGGCCCATCACGCAGTAGGCGGCGGAGTAGACGATTTCCTTCACCTGTTCGATGGACTCAAGCCCGTTGATGCGGCGGATGAATTCAATATTGCTCGGACACCAGGGAGCCTCGGGATTGACCGACTGCATGTATTTCTGGATGGCCTCCTGAGTGCTCGGGTCGTCCCACGAGAGCGGCAGATGAACAATGCGCGCAGGCACCTCGATGGACTCGAGATCGGTGATCGCCCCCTCGGCCTCGCGGACGAGAGTGAGGACTTCCTCGCGCTGGAGCCGGCGGCTGTCGAAGTGGATCTGGAGCGAGCGTATCCCCGGCGTGAGATCGAGGATGCCCTCGACGGCGCGATCCTTGAACCACTGGTAAACGACGTGGGCCTTGAAGCGCAGGTTCAGGTCCAGCTTCATTGGTCCGTACTCGACGAGGATAAAACTCTCGCCGCTCGCGCGAATCGTTACGCCGGGCAGTTCCTCTATGACGGCGGTCCCAGACGGGATCGGTTCGATGACGATCTCATGAACGTCCTCGGGCAGTGACAACGTCGCGACGAGTTGATCCTGACGTTCGCGCAATAGTCTCGCTTCCTCCTCCGAGACGGGAAAAAAGCGCACCGTGTCTCCAGGATCGACCTGACCGATTTTCCACAGGTCGGCCTCGATGATGGTGGCGGGACAGACAAAGCCACCGAGACTGGGTCCGTCAGGACCAAGGATCACGGGCATATCGCCGGTGAAGTCAATCGTGCCCACGGCGTAGGCATTGTCATGAATGTTCGAGGGATGCAGACCTGCCTCACCCCCATCCTCGCGCGCCCAGGTGGGTTTGGGTCCGATGAGGCGCACTCCCGTCCGGGCAGAGTTGTAGTGCACTTTCCAATCGGTCGAGAAGAGCATCGTGATGTCCTCGGCGGTGAAGAACTCGGGCGCGCCATGGGGACCGTAAATCACGGCGATGTCCCAGTGTTGCCCGTAAACGGGTAGTACGCCCTCCGGCGCTGCTTGCGAGGGACCGGTGACCGCCCCGGCGAGATGAAGAACATCACCGGTGCGCAGGGCCCGTCCGCCGTGACCACCGAACTGGCCAAGGGTGAAGGTCGATTTGCTCCCCAGGTAATCAGGCACGTCGAGCCCTCCCTTGACCGCGAGATAGGCGCGCACTCCCGGATGCGATCCACTGGATCCGATCTTGAGGATGTCACCGGCGGCAATCGCGACGGGGACGCCTTGGACCAGTGCCTCTCCGTTGAGCGTAGCGGGCAATGGTGCACCTGTCAGGGCGATCTCAGTCGCACGATTGAACTTCAGGGTCGGGCCCGAGACGGTGATCTCGAGACCTGCGGTGCCTTCGGGATTGCCGACGATGCGATTCGCGAGTCGGAAGGAAAGATGATCCATCGGCCCCGAGGGCGGGATCCCGACTTCCCAGTAACCGATGCGTCCGGGATAATCCTGCACCGTCGTCTGCGTCCCCGAGGCGAGTACGTCGATGGTGGGTGCGTCGTAGCTGAAAGTGGCGAGCGAACCCGTGCTAATCGCTCCCGGACGGGAAAAGATCTCCGAAGAGATGACCTGACGCAGGTACTCGAGATTGGTCTCGATCCCGGCGATGGACGTCGCCGCGAGAGCGGTGGTCATTTTTTGCAGGGTCTCCCCGCGGGTCGGTGCCTGCACGATGAGCTTGGCGATGAGCGAGTCGTAATTCGCGGGAACCTCGCTGCCGCTCGAGATCCAGTGATCGCAGCGCACGTCGTCGGGGAAGATGACTTCGGTGAGCAGCCCCGACGATGGCTGAAAGTCCTTGCCGGGATCTTCGGCGCAGAGCCGCACCTCCATCGCGTGGCCGGATTCGTTGAAGGAATAATCGATGGGATCGCCTCCGGCGAGTTTCACCATCCACTCGACGAGATCGACTCCGGTGACGGCCTCGGTGATGCCGTGCTCGACCTGGAGACGGGTGTTGATTTCAAGGAAGTAATAATCCCCCGTCGCGGCATCGACGAGATACTCGGCCGTGCCGGCGGAGCGATAGTTCAGTGAGGCGGCCATGCGCGCAGCGCCTTCGAAAAGGCCGGGAGCTTCGCTGCGCGAAAAACCGGGGGCAGGTGTTTCTTCGATGACCTTCTGATTACGCCGCTGCGCCGAACAGTCGCGCGTCCCGAGCGCCAGAACCATGCCCTCCCCGTCACCGAAGAGCTGCACCTCGACGTGGCGGGCGCGCTCGATGAATTTCTCAATGAAGATGCCCGAGTCCCCGAAGTTCGCCTGACTCGCCCAGGCAACCCTGTTGAATGCCTCGGTCAACCCTGTTGCGTCGCGGCAGACCTCCATGCCGATGCCTCCGCCGCCGGCGGTGCTTTTCAGCATAACGGGGTATCCGATGGTCCCGGCGGCGGCGACTGCCTCATCAGCGCTCGCGAGCAAGGGTGTGCCCTCAAGGAGCGGGACGCCGGTCTCTTTGGCAATGGCGCGGGCGGTGTGCTTGAGTCCGAAACGGCGCAGTTGCTCCGGAGTGGGCCCGATCCAGGCGATCCCGCGTGCCTCACAGGCCTCGGCGAAGTCGGCGTTTTCCGAGAGCAGGCCGTAACCGGGATGGAGCCCGTCGCATCCGCTTTGTGCCGCCACTTCAAAGATCCGAGCCGTGTTCAGATACGAGGCCGCAACCGGAGCCGGACCGATGAGATAAGCCTCGTCCGCCATGCTGACATGGGGAGCGTCACGGTCGGCCTCGGAGTAAACGGCGACGGAGGAAATGCCGAGCTTTTTGAGAGTCCGAATGATGCGGCAGGCGATCTCGCCGCGATTGGAAATGAGCACTTTGGTGAGCATGTCAGGAAGAAAATTCAGTCCCAGATGAAAACCTCGACCGGAGTCGGGTTGTAGGCGTTGCAGGGGTTGTTGAGCTGGGGACAGTTGGAGATCAGGGCGATGACGTCGCGCTCGGCGCGCATCTCGACGTAGCGCCCCGGTGCGGAGATGCCGTCAGCGAAGGTGAGTTTTCCTTCGGGCGTGACGGGCACGTTCATGAAGAAATTGATGTTGTTCGTGATGTCGCGCTTCCCGAGGCCGTGGCCCCACTCGTGGATGCCGCAGAGGAAGATGTCGCGACAGGCATGCATGGGCTCCTTTTCGAGGGCGTAACGCATCGTGTTCGACTCGCGTGAACAGGCCCCGCCGAGAGTGTCATGACGGCCGCAGGTGTCAGCGACGATGGTGAGGAGGGCATTGCCCTCAGTGGACATCAGGACCGTGCCGGTGGTGAGGTAAAGCGCGCCCTGATTCCGGATCGTGACGTCGGCGGCATAACGATCGCCGGGGTCGGCGGCGCTGTAGAAGAGTGTGTCGGCCGCCTGATTTCCTTCAAGATCGAGAATGCGGAAATGCTGTCCCGCCTTGACGGGATGAACCCAGTGATCCCCCGCCGCGATGACTTTTCGGTAGACGGCGGCGGCCGGGTCGAGAGTGGATTCGGTGATCATGAGGGGAAAAATTTCAGGTTTTAAGTTTCAGGTTTCAGGTTCCTGCTAGCTCCTAGCTCCTAGCTCCTAGCTCCTAGCTCCTAGCTCCTAGCTCCTAGCTTTCAGGCTCGCAGCGCGTAGTAGTCGATGGTGTTCTGATAGGCTCTCTCGTTCTCGGGGCAGGAGTGGATGCAGAGGTCGTCGGGCTCGACGGGCGGTGCGGTGTAGATGCTGAGCTGAACCGGCTTGGGGGCGTAGGTCGTGGCGGGGTCGAGGGGGTGCTGGCAGGCAGTAAGGACGACGAGGGTGTCCATCTCGAAGCGCAGCTCGAGGACGGAGCCGGCGGGAGAGGCGTCCGCAACATAAGTGAGTTCCCCGGCCTCGTTCGCGACGACTTTGGAGAAGAAGTTGAGGTTGGGAACGATGTCGCGCTTTCCGAGGCCGTGCTTGGCGAGCTCGATGAGAAAGTTCTCACGGGCGTTGCGGTAGAAATCGTTGCGGGCTTCCTGATAGGAGAGCGTCCCGTACTTTTTCGCAACGAGGGCCGCATCGGTGCAGCCGCAGACGGTGTCGTGCCATCCGGCGGTGTCGCTGATGAGAGAACAGAATATCCGTCCCATGTCCGAGTGCAGACAATGCCCGGCGGTAAGCTGGAAGGTGTGCTGGCCCTTCAGGGTATCGGGCATGTTGTAGCGCTCAATCGGCTCGGCAGCGTTGTAGAGGAGCGCGCTGACATTCGCCCCGCCCTCAAGGTCGGTGAGGCGCAGAACCTTGCCGCGGCCTATCGTCTGCGACCACATGCCGCCGCCGGTGAGAGTTTTTTCGTAAAGCATCTTCATGAGTCTTTGGAATCGCGTCCGTGGATGGGCGGGAGGATCGCCGACGAGATCGTGAGCTTGCCCGAGCGGACTCCTTTGCAGGTGATGAGTTCATCAGCGATCAGCTTCAGCCTCGTCGCCGGTCCCTGCACGAGGATGACCTGCATGGTGTGATCGTCTTCGAGGAGAACGTGCTGCGAGCTGATAACCTCATCGATGTGGGCCCGCTGGATCTCCGCAAGCGCCTGGAGCAGGCCCGGCTTCGACTCGTCGTAAAAAAGCGTGATCGTCCCCGCCATGAGCCTGTCCCCCTGATCCTGATAATGCTCGGTGAGACTCTGGTGAATCATCTCCGAGATCGCCTGCGAACGGTTCTCGAATCCCCGCGTCGCGACGAGCCGGTCGAGCTCGTTAAAGACTGCCGGAGGCAGCGAAACGCTGATGCGCTTCACCCCTTCGCTCTTGGTGGAATCGGATTCGGACATGACTGGTAATAACTTTCTTAGCAAAAGTAATACCAATTAGCCGGAAATTCTCGGAATTTGAAATCCGCCGACGCTCAAACTACCCCGTGGCTCCACAATTCATCGACAAACCGGACAATCGTCGCGCCGGGGAACTTTGACGCGGCGGAAGTGCATTGTCGCGAGATCCATGGAGATCATTTCTCCGGCGAGAGGGGTTCCGATGCCGGTGATCCATTTGATGACCTCCATCGCCCCGAGGCAGGCGACCGCCCCCGAGACGGCGCCGAAAACGGGGAACTGCCGCTTCCAGCTCGGAGGCACCTCGGGAACGACACATTGCAGGCAGCCGGTCTTTCCGGGGATGAAGGTGGTGACGGTTGCCTCGAGCGTGTGCATGGCACATTCAACCATGGGGATCCCGCAACCGAAGGCGGCGCGATTGAGTGCAAGTCGCTCCTGAAAAAGAGGCGCGGCATCGAGGGCGATATCGGCTCCGGAAATCAGGCGAGCGGCGTTTTCTTCGGACACGTTCTCGTTTATCCCGATGATCTCGCAACGCGGATTCAGCTCCTGCAAACGACGGACTATTGACTCCATCCGCGACTGACCAATCTGATCGTGAGTCTGCAGGATCTGCCGGTTCAAATCCGAGGCCTGAACGTTTCCGGCATGGGCAAGGATAAGACGCCCGACGCCGGCAGCGGCCAGTTCATAGGCGACCACTCCGCCGAGTCCTCCAACGCGGGAGATAAAAACACTGGCTCCCTTGAGTTTGCGCTGTCCCTCCTCACCGACGCCCGGGACCCACATTTGCCATTCATAGATGGCGCGCTCTTCTTCAGTTAGGTCTGGATGATTCATCCCGGAGTATGGCTGGAAACGGATCCATTCTCGAGTTGCAGTTGCACCTGCCCGAGGGTTCTGGCTTCACGACGGGAATGAGTGACATGGAGAACGGTAATGCCGTGATCCTGTTGCGTTCTCTGAAGGAGAGCGATCAAATCATCCTGGGTATCCTCATCAAGGGAGGCCAGAGGTTCATCAAGAAGGAGGACCTTCGGACGCATGATAAGCGCCCGGGCGAGGGCGACCCGCTGCTTTTCACCCCCGGAGAGCCCCTGCGGTTTGCGATCGAGCAGATGCGAAACACGGGTCTCTTCCGCGAGTTCCGAGACGCGTGACAGGATCGCGTCGGCGGGTTGTTTTTGCAGACGCAAACCGAAGCCAATTTGTTCCCGCACCGCCATGGTGGGAAAGAGGGCTCCGTCTTGAGGCACGTATCCGATGCCACGCTGCCCCGGAGAGAGACTGGTCACGTCCACCTCAACCAGGAAGATGCGGCCCGAGACCGGGGTTCGTAATCCGCAAATCATTTCAAGGAGAGTGGTCTTGCCGGTTCCTGTCTTCCCCATGAGAACGCCGTAGGTGGAGGCAGGCACTTCGAAAGAGACCTCGTTCAGGACAAAGCCGGGCGCTTTCCAGGTGATGTTCTCCAGGCGAATCATATGCGTTCCCCCATCGCCCTTACCGAAATCAGGACCACCATCGAGATGACGATCATGAGAAGACTTACCGCGACCCCCTGTTCGAGTTCCCCGACACTCCAGGCCATCCAGACGCTGGTGGGAAGCACTTCGGTCTTCATGCGGGTGGCTCCGGCGAAAACGAGAACCGGGCCGAACTCACCGAGACTTCGAGCCCAGGCGACACTGGCCGCAGCAAACATCCCGTTACGGGCCGCCGGGAGAGTGACTTGAGAAAACGCCTCCCAGCGGGTGGCACCGAGCGTCAGCGCCACCTCTTCGGGACGCGCCGGGAGATGGTCGAAAACCCCCCGCATCGTACGGATGGCAAAGGCGGCGGCGATGACAAACTGGGCGAGAATAACTCCGGCAATGGTGTAAGTGAAAGGGACAACTTTCTCGATGTAATGTCCGGCCGTCGTTTGGAAAAAGATGAGCAGACAAATCCCCACCACCATGGGAGGCAGAACAATGGGAATGTCCAAAGCCGCATCAATCAGTGAATGTCCGGAAAAACGCCGCCGCGACATGAGGTAGGCAACAGGCACCGCCACGATGACAGATAGCAGAGCTGAGACAGTGCAGGTAACGAGGCTGAGCATTGTCGAATAGCGAATCTCCCTCGACATCAGGACCTGACTCATGTCACCGAGCGAGGTGTAGGTCGCGGTGGCGGCAAGCATCGCAAGCCAGAATCCCAAATACAGGGTCGTGATCAGCGCGAGGCAAAGCCAGAAAGGTTGACGGAGGCTGTTCATGAAATGCCAGCTTCACTGCGGGGTCGGCTTCTCCAACCAGACCGGCAACTCGATCTCCGCGCTCCGAATCGCCTTTTCTTCTCCCCGCCAGACGAAGCCGGCCTCCTCGAAGGATTTTCGATGGTCTTTGAGGAAAGTCAGAAGGCGCTCACTCAACTGCCGGTTCGGCGAATCGTGACGCACCGCAAAAGGCTGCACCGCACTGGCCTTCGCGGAGTCGAGAGGAATCGCCTCAAGGTGGTCACCCTGCGGGGAGACGTTGACCTGATAGACGATCGCGGCATCCAGTCCACCCACTCGCATTTGATTGATCAGAAAATCCGCCGTAGGGACTTCCACCGCGATGTTTTTGGAGACACTGTCCCAAAGGTTATCCGACTTCAGCATCGACCGGGTGAGGAAGCCCAGGGTCGACTGCTCGGCATTGCAGAGGCCTACACTCAGGCCCGTTTGGGCAAGGTCGGCAAGCGTCCTGATGTTCCGGGGATTCCCCTTCGGAACCGCGATGACAATCGGTGTCTCCGTTAACATCACCGCCTCGGGAAAATGGTCCGCAACGGGAGTGACGAAACAAACATCGCAGGCGAAGTAGGCGTCAGGAAATTTCGCGTGCTCACTGTTTTCCATCGTCTTCATGGCCGAGCAGAGGATGCCGCATCCGTTGTAGACCGTGTTCACCGTAACCCCTTCCCTGTCCGCAAAGGTTTGCACCAGCTCTTCAATGGCGAGCCGATTCACTCCGCCGCTGTAGAGCAGCATCTCGGGCTTCTCCGACCAAGGGTCCCCCCCGGCAAGTTGAAATCCGTGCTCTGTGAAGATCTTACCGCCGCGATCCGGTGCTCCCATATAGCGGGCAAACTGAAGGGCCGCCGGGGCCTGGGTGCAGGAGGCCAGCACCGCCGCACTGGCATACTCCCTATGTTTTGATAACTCTGTCAGGGTGACGCTCTCGATCTCCTGAAACTGCGCAATGGTCGAGTCCCAGACAAACGCCGCGTCCACGGCGCCAAGTTGCAAATCAGCGGTAACTTCACTGACCGTCGGTTTCATCACCACCGCAGCGGCCGCGATCTTCTCCCATGGGGCGCCAATGAGTTGACGCACGACTTTCCCGATGGAGGCCGCATCAGGATTGGGGATGGCCAGCTTCACATCACTACGAGTGAGATCATCCAGTGAAAGAACCTTCTTGGGATTGCCCCGCCGCACTCCAACGACCGGATGCTGCACCACGAGGGGAAGCACCTCCTTGATGAGACCCAGCCGCCGGCCATCATTGAGTGAACCGTCATCAGCGGCGATAAAAAGGTCCCCTTGACGGGAGACCTGAAGTTGACTGAGCAGGGTCCCGGTGCCGCCATATTGCAATTGCACTTCAATGCCGAACTCATTCCGGTATTGCTCCGCGATGGCCTCGACCGGCTTCTTGAGGTTGGCGGCGCAATAGACCATGAGCGGGCGGGACGGGGTCGAATTATGATCACCCGAAAGCCCGGCCCAAAGCGCGATGATCGCGCCGATCAGGATGAGAAACAAAGGAATGAGGAGATTTTTTCTCATGTTTCCGGGGCGTTTTTTTTGCGCCATGTCAGGCCGAACCAGACAAGTCCGATGAGAATTACGATACCTCCGAAAAGTGTCCAGTTGTTTCGAGAGGAAGGAGTTGCCACGGCGGCGACGGGAGCAGCCTGAGTGGTGACCACGGAGGCGGGAGCGGTCGGCGATGAAACAGCTTCCTTCACGGGAACCTGCTCTGAAACCGCAAGCAACTCGTTCACCCAATCGACATTCATGAGTAGGTCCCAACCCGGGTTCTCGTTCTTGATACGACAGGAGCAGCGCCCCACGAGGAAAAGGCTCGCGTCTTCGAGCGCAAGGTCATCAAGATCTTTAAGATCCCAGGCTCCGAGGACACGTCCCCGACCAAATACGGCCGTGGCAAAACTGGTGGTTTCAGGATTGATTGGCACCTCCGGACCAAGGAGCATCCTCGCAAAAATCCGTTCAGCCGGATCATCCCGCCGGAATCGGAGCAAGGTGAATTTGAGAAGGAGCGGAGGCCCCGGTCCAAGTTGGCTGTCGGGATCATTGGGATCCTGAATCGGAAGACTCGCGACCTGTTCGAGAAACTTGAGTCGCTTTTCTATCCGCGCGGCAGCGGCGTCGTCTTCGGGCGTTCCTCCATCAGCCATGACCCAGACAACGGAATCGCCGGCGAGAATCCGTTCGAGGACCGCCTTCCTTGCGGGCGAGTCGAGGATCGCCCTCAGGGTCACCTCGTCCAGAGCCCCTTTCCAGAGAGTCGTCTGTTCGCGGGTGGAAAAGCGAAGCTCAACTTCCCTGAGCGCCGCATCGCTTGAGGTTTCGATATCGAGATTGGCGCCCCCGTTAGCCCGGAGCGGGCGCAAGAGATCGGAAATCGCAGCATCCCTCGCAAGGCCCGGAGGCAGGACGAGGTGAAAACGGTCGGCTTCCCACCGATCGAGGGCGAATCGAAACACAGGAACCGTGCAGGCCGAGGCCGTGCCGGTTGTGAAGAGCAGCAGGACGGCTAGCAGACGCATCGTCAGGGTTTTCCAAAACATTGAATGCGGCCGTCCACCGTGGAGACGTAGACCCGGCTTCGCGCCACGGTAATGCCGTCCCATACCGGAGGACTGGTGAGATCGAGTCCCTCGGACTGCTCTCCGGTATCAATATTAACCGCGAGAACCCGGCCCCCGCGCTGGCCATCGAAGGCCGCATCCTGTTCGGCAAGTTCATTGACGATCGCCGAATCTCTTGCCGCGAGACGCTCAAAGGCATACTCCTCGTCAATCAAATCAGGTGGCCCGCTCACGAGCAGGGTTTTTCCCGCGAGCGCCATACTGCGGGCGACCACGGGCACATAACGGTCCCAGGTGTGTTTCACAAAACTGCCTCCCGCCTTGCCCGCTCCTTTACCCGCGGGGGCGGTCTTGAACCAGAGTGCACCGCCCACTTTTCCCTTGCCCGTTTCCACGCCGGAACCGACGCCATGGAGCTCGTTGCCCGAGGCGTCCCGGGAGTCGCCGTTGTCGAAGTTGCAAAAGACGACAGAATTGACCGGGGTTGTGTCAGGCTGCTCAAAGCGCACCTGAACCTGCTCGGCAGAGAGCGCCTCATGATAAATGGCGAATTGATCGAGCAGACCGCTGAATCCGATGACCGCCCCGCCAGCGACTCCGCTTCCATTTCCAAGGAGCGCCGGTAGCTTGGGCCGACTGGCGACGAGGTTGGTCGCGAGACCTTCCGCAATGACCCTGCCATCGAGGTAGAGGATCATCCTGCGGTCCGCCGCCAGGGTGCCTACGAGATGGTGCCAGCCCTCCGAGATAGGTTCAGCCGAGACAATACTGATGAGTTCACCTCCGCTGCGAAGATGAAAGCGCGGCTTTCTCCCTAGGATATCAAGGGCGACACCCTGCTGTGGCCCTCCCTGACTGAAAATGGTGCCATCATTCGAATCGGGAAAGATCCATGCCTCGATGCTGAGGGCGGTTTTGCTAGGGTCGAGTTCCGGCGCGTCGGGAAATTGTACCGAGCCGGGGACGGGTTTGGGAGCGCCCTGAGCAGAGGCCGCGCCTCCTTTGGCTTTTCCCTTGTTCCCTCCCTTTCCTTTTTTCCCCTTGTCCGGCTGCTTCGGCTGATCGGCGAGGGGTTTGCCATCGGGACCAAGGACGATGGAATTTCCCGTCCGCGGCGTCGTGGCCTCCTCTGTCGTGAACGCTTCCTCGGGAGCATTCTTGGGAGTCGAATAGAGGGTGTGTTCCATCGTGGTCGTCCACTTGTAGTACTGTGCCTCGCGTCCGTAGGAATAAACGTTCTCATTGTCGTGAACGAGAATACGACCGGCCGGAGCGTATTTTCCGGCCTGATAGTAGCCGCTGTGCCCCCCGGCAAAACTCTTGCCATAAACCCAGTAGCTGCGATGGAAATTGCTATCGTCAAGAAAACCCATCGGAGCAAAAAGGTGCTGCCCCTCACCGGCATGAGCGCCGCCTTGTTTGTCGAAATCTCCCGAGACAGGACCGATCTCGACGCGCTTGCCGTCATCGCCAATCTTCTGGGTCCGCAAATAAGTCCACTTTCCGTCACTGCTCAGGATGTCATTGAGCGCCACCGGCATCTGCAGAGTTTTGTGTCGATCATTTAAATCTCCACCCGTATCAGGGTCGCGATCATCATAATGCTCCTTCACCTTGATTTCCCCGGTCACGGCGTCGAGCCGATAGAACCAGAGTCCTTCGTCGAGGAAACAGGAACGACCCGCGATGAAACTGACAAGGCCATCCTCCACGAGAACACTGCCATGGACAGGCCAGACACTTTCCATCATCTCCCAGGCACAATGACTCAAACGGCTCGGAGCCGCCTGAAACTTCCAGATAAGGGCTCCGTCGCTCGCCCGCAGGCAATAGACGAAGCCATCCTTGCCCCCGAAATAAACCCGCCCTTCCGAGTAGCTCGGAGGTGAGTCAACACGCCCTCCGGCAATAAAATGCCAGGCCTCTTTGCCGGTCGTGGAATCGAAGGCGTGAAGGGTGTGTTTGTCGACCTCGGAAACAAAAGTGAGTCCACCGGCGATGGTCGTGGTGCTCAAGGGCGGGGAAAGTTTAACCTCCCATGCCAATCCGAGATCCCCCGCGAGATCCTGATCGGAGAACCCGCTGCGGGCATTGTCATGACGGTAGGCCGGCCAGTCGGCCGGATCGGCCTTTGGTGCTTTGATAGGATCCGAGTAGGCCACCCCCTTGATGAGCCGCTCTGCATCCGGCGTATGAGGCGGCAGAGGGATGGTCGAGGCCGGGGCAAGCACACTCATGCCATCGAGTTTGGCTTCGGGGTAACAGGCGCAGTTGTGCGGACCGGCATAGGTAAGACCGTTCGCAGGCATCACCCCGTAGAGGCAGGCACCGCGCACCCAGTGATTGAGATCCCAGTGCTCCTTCTCCATGTCGACAAACTCCGTCCCGGTACGCGAGGGGATGAGAAAGTTCTCCGTCGCCTTTGCCTGATAACAGCGATGATGAAACCAGTAGGTGCCCTCGGGGACATCGGGAAGAAATTGCTTTTTGATTTCTCCCGTCTGCGGATCGCGCCCGGTGAAGGCTCCCTCTTGATTCCCACTCGTTGTTCCCGCGTTCCAAACCAGTCCGGCCGCGACGATGAGATCTTCGGGACTGCGGTAACCGCTTTTCTCATGGGGAGCCACCCAGAGGTCCGCTCCCGTGTCGGCATTCACCGCCTTCATTGAGCCGTCGCCGCCCGCATATAGAATGAGGTCTTTGTGAAGAACCAGGCGTGGCCCGAAATTGAATTCATAGAGCGCACGCTTCTCTGCCGGAGCGCTCGCGAATTTCGTCTCACCGCTCTTCGCATCGAGACAGGTGATGCCGTCACCGTTGAAATAGACCACCCTCTTGTCGTCCAGAGCCAGGGTCAGCGGGGCAATCCGATCATCCTTCTGCCAAAGGGTTTTGCCGCTCGCGGCCTCAATCACAAACAGGTTTCGGGGCTTGCCGTCCCAATTGAACTCCGTCGTAACCCGCTGCTGATCGCTCTGAGCCTTCACCGCGAACTCCCGGTTGAGGCGGTCGGCTTCAGGATTAGCGAGGGCGTAGAGTACGCCATCGCGAAAGAGAATTTCCTCCGTCCCGTGCGTCTGCGGGTATTCCCTGATGACCTCGCCGGTAGCCGCATCGAGGCAGGAAACCGGCGCCGTGATTCCCATCGTCACGTAAACATTCTCACCGTCGGCAACGAGACGTTTTGTCAACTGAGTCGGCCCGGACTTGAGCGGCCACAGGTGCGTGCTCCACTCGGAGATCGGCTTTTTCCAGAGCACCGTTCCGTTAAAGGCATCACGAGCCACCAGGACAAACTTTGCAGGCATGAGGATACTCAGGCGGCTGCCCTCATCCATGATGTAAAAGATCCGCCCGCCGGACGAGACCATCGCGCTCACCGATGACATCCGGTCGTGATGCCGGCTCCAACGTGGATTGCCGACCCACTGCATGCGCTTCGGCGGGCCAACGAGGAGATCCTTGGAAGTGGTGTTGCCTTTGGAATCATAGGCATAATGAGTCCATTCATCCATCGTGGCGGGACGGGGCTTCACGATTTTTTCCCAGCCATCCCCCTTGCGCAGCATCGCCACCCCGTGGGGCACCAGCACCCGGAGGACTTCCTCCCGGGAGACTGAGGCCGGGTCCTCAACCACAACGAGGTTCACCAGATTTTCGATGTAGGGAAGCATTTTCCCATCCCACGCATCGACCGCGACCGCTCCATAGACCCCGGTTTTGCTGATCGCTTCGCGCGTCACCATCATCGCCACCGGATCGGTCGTGAGTCCCTGCACCTGGTAGCTGTCGTTCGCGCGCAAGGCCGCCGTGACAAGTCCGTCTCCGCACCCGACATGCACCACGATGCCCCCCATGATACCCGAGGTCGTGATGAGATTAGCCGCCTCGGCGACCGCCTCGTCCGGAGTGATGCCTTGCACCTGTCCCGGGGACTGGGCCGCAAAGAGACAGAAGGCGGCAAGGGCAGAAAAGGAGTTACGAGTGAGGATCATGACTTTTGTGGACGTGAAGGCTCACTAGATACCCAAATTTTCCGGAAAAACGAAGGAGAAACTACATCACTCCGCCCCCGAAGTGCGCGATATCCCAGTTGTCGCCCCTCTCAATGTATTGCAATGGCACGGGACCCGAGTCAAAGCCGAGGGATCAAGCACCTCAGCGGGCGAGACGAAAACCGAGATTGTCCCGGCGGGTTGTTTTCGTGAGCCCGTCCCGCCAGGAACATCGCAGGAGTCGGGGCAGGTAGTCCCAGGCCCCTCCGCGAATCGTGTAGCGATCCGGAATCAGCTCTGTCTCTGCATGAAGATCCGGTTTCCACATGGACGTGGTCCACTCTGATACGTTTCCGTGCATGTCATGAAGACCCCAGGCATTGGCCGGATAGGATCCGACCGGAGTCCGCTCTCCGGGTCCAACCCGTTCAATCGATTCATTGAAAAGAAAATTCGCCTCGGTGACGGCAAGCTCGTCTCCGACGCTGAAAATAGTCCCCGTTCCGGCGCGGCAGGCATACTCCCATTCCTCCTCGCCCGGGAGGCGCCAGGGCCTGCCCGACGTTTCTGAATTGAGCCAGCTCAAGTAATGCTCAATGTCCTGAATCGAAACATTAACCACAGGAAGATCACCCGGAGCGTTTTCATCGTGACCGGGATCGAAGGCACGCCATTCCGCAATCGTAACGGGAAAGACACCCAATTCAAAAGCGTCTAAAATTTCGACACGTCGCCGCGGCAGTTCGGTGTCGTTGGCGAACTTATCGTCCGGACAGGCACCCAAAAGAAAGCTCCCCGCCGGAATCGTGACCGTGTCCGAGTGCGGTACACTCATGCGTCGAAGTCGATCTCCCGGCGATGTTCCGGGTGCGCCCTCACCCACGCGGCAAGCTCCTCACCGCGACAGAACCAGGCATCTCCGGTTGAGATAATGTCATTGAAGAGACGTTCAAGGAGACGGACGCGGGACGGTCTTCCGCTCAGCCAGGGGTGTAGTGTCAGGACAAAACAGCAACCGAAGTCCCGCATCGCGATAAACTCCTGCCACCATAGCTGATAGACCTTGTCACAGTCCTCGGGAATGACTCCCCAGGCGGGATCGGCATTGAAGGCAAACTGCTCCCAGTCCTCCAGCATCCAGTTTCCCGGAATTTCAACGACACCGTTTCCATGGATGAAAGGAACGTCGTCACTCATGAGGCTGGCATTATAGCTGAGCCCCTCTTTCCGCAGGAGCTCCGTGGTCCCCGGATTGATTTCAAACCAGGGTGCCCGAAAACCGGTCGGACGCTTCCCGGTAATACTCTCAATGATACTCAGGCTCTTTTGCAGAATGTGCTCCTCCTCTTCCGGTGATAAGGTGTGGAGCTTCTCGTGAAGATGCCCGTGCGCTCCAATCTCGTGTCCCGCCGCGGCAATGGCCCGGGTCATGAGAGGGTGATGCTCGATGATGTAGGAGGGGATGAAGAAGGTCGCGGGAAGTCCGAGATGTTCGAGCAGGCCGAGAATTCTCGGAACGCCAACGCGGGGACCATACTCGCACTGAGACATCGTGGTGAGACGCCTGGCAAGTTCAGGGTCCTCCGAAAGTGCGGTCGTTTCGCCATCCACATCAAAGCAGAGCATCACGGCACACCGCTTTCCATTCGGCCAGATAAAGCGTGGTGGAGGCGAGAACGGAAAAGGGGGTTTGTCAGGATTCCGGATCATGCCATTCGCCTTTCGAGTTGATCTCCCGTGGAAGAGTAAGGTCGTACCGTTCCCATCCCGCGCTGATGCCCCCGTCGACGGGCAGAATCGCGCCGGTGACGTAGGAGGCCTCATCCGACGCCAGAAAATGAACCGCTGCCGCGACCTCGTCCGTTTCGCCGAGACGTCCGAGCGGAGTTCGACTTTCCGCAAAGGGAATCTCCGGATTATCGGGAATTCCCGTGACCGCGGGAGTCCGAATCGTGCCGGGGGCGATGGCATTGACGGTAATACCGCGGCAGGCGAGTTCAATCGCACCGCACCTGGTGAGATGGACCACCGCGGCTTTGGACGCGGCGTAGGCGGTTCCGGAAGGGATACCTAACAGTCCCACAAAGGAGGCCATATTGATAATCCGGCCACCCTCCCCCATGAGCCTTGAGGCGTGTTTGATGCCGTAGGTGACGCCGTTTACATTGACTGCAAACGTTCGTTCCAGAACAGAGGCGGTGATTTTTTCGAAGGTCACACCGAGAGGCTGAATCCCCGCATTGTTGATAAGAATATCGAGACGACCGAAGCGATCCCTGACTCCGTCGAGTAGAGATGAGACCTCCGTCTCGACGGACACATCCGTGCGCACAAAAAACTCGTCCTCAATTGCGGGAGGAAGACGGTCGGCAACCGTGACTCTTGCCCCGGCCTCCCGAAACCGGGAAACAATCGCAGCCCCGATACCTGAGGACCCACCGGTCACCACGGCGATCTTTCCATCCAGTGAGAACGCGCCTTTCATCTATCCATTCGCTGGAATCAGTGACCCGTTCATGCCGATTCCTGAATCTTCTTCGCAAGATATCGTTGAAAAAGCCAGATGGGCTCCTCAAGGTGGCTCAGTCGCCCCTGCTTGTGGGCGCACGATCTCATCCCGTTCTGAGTCGCGGCGCAGACCTCCATATCCTCAAGATGGAAATTGATCGCCGCCTCAACCTCCTTTTCATAAACCTCGGCATAGTTCTCCCGGGTGGTCGTGTCAGGATGGACCAGCATCGTCGTGGTAAGACTGCACGTATCAGGACCGGTCGGAAGGAGCCGATACCAGTAGACACGATCAGGGGCAGTGAAGAGGAGAAAGTTCGGATATCCGAGATAGACCCACCATTCGGTGTAGTCCTCGACCGCGAGCCCGGGAAAGGGAGCCATCGTCGTTCCCGCATCACCGGTATCGCGAATCGTATCGACGAGATCGGAACGAAGGGGCAGATGCATCGCCGAAAAGTTGGGATCCTCCGCTTCAGTCCAGCATCCTTTCGCGGGAAGAAAAGGCTCGAGTGTTTTCCGGTGGGCACCGAGGTGATGGTAGGCCTCCATGAAGTTTTCGAGGAGGATCTTCCAGTTGAACTGACAATCCCAGTGCTGATCCCAGACAAGGACCGCCTCGCTCATGTTCCAGCCCTTGAGAAATTCATCACGGAGGCGACCGTATTGCTCTGCAAGAGGGGGCGCATTCTCATTGAGAGTGACAAAGATGAACCCCTCCCAGATCTCACTCCGGAACTCATGAAGACAGACCTCGCTGCGATCGAAGCCCTCCGCCTCCTGCATCTCGGGAGCACCTAACATTTTCCCATTCAGATCGTAGCTCCAGAGGTGATAGGAACAGAGAATGACTCTTTGATTTCCCCGATCCGGGAAATTTCCTCCCTCAGGCATCAGGTCCATGCCGCGATGGCGGCACACACGCGAAAGCACCCGGACCTTGTCATCCTTCCCCCGGGTCACGATCATGGGTTCTCCACAGAGATCGACCCGAAGGAAATCCCCCTGCTTCGGTATCTGCGAGACGTGAGCGAGCGAGATCCACTCTTTCCGAAAGATAGCGCCGGTTTCAAATTTCAAGAAGTCAGGACTCGTGTAAACTCCGGCCGGAAAGGAACGGGCCCGGGTCCTCGGGAGTTCCGCCGCTTCAATGATACTGGCACAGAGGGATTCGAGATCAGTCTCACCGGTGCGGCCGGACGGGAAAGTGTAGGGCGGTTTGACTGCCACGGATTCGGACGTCGGAGGAGGAGCGGAAGTCACATTACTCATGAAGCAGGTTTGTCAGGGTATTGGTTGATAAATCGTTCGCGTTGCCGGAGAGCAATCCAGCGATTGATCTCCCAGAGATTCGCAACAGGCTTTTCCGTGAACGGTTCACAGTGGAGATATCCGTCCGGCCCGAACTCGGGCGTCAGAGTGGCCACCTCCACACCCCGGGAAATCTGACTTTTCCAGACTTCGTCCCACCATCGCTCGTGCGCGGCAAGAGCCTCCGAGTATTCGGGCGCCCGCGGATCCGGCACCTGTGGTCCCTGAGCGTAGCCGACGCGCGTCTGAAGATGAAACGCATGTTCGCAGCAGAGTTTTAGAATATCGGGCTCTTCCTCAAGAACGAGTCGTTCTGCCACGACAACAAAGTGGCTGAAGTCGCAGGTGAGTTTCAGATCGGGCACTTCAAGAAGGATGTCCCGGGCCATCCAGGAACTGTTGAGCGGCCGACCGCGATGAGTCTCTACGCTGATGGAAATGCCGTATTCCTTTTCAAGCCCGACAATGGCGGAATGAAAGTCGACCTTCTGCCTGAAGCTCCACGAGTCGGCGCCTGCCATGGTATTGATGAAGCGCGGCGCGGCGGGGAGGCTCCACTCGATACCCTCGCGGAGGGATATCAGATGTTGCTCCGGAGTGGCGTGCGGTGTGGGCACATAGAATCCCGGAGGGGTTGCGGTGCAGACTTCGGCAATCAGAGAAAGCCCGGAGTCTCGCAAGGTCCCGACGAAGGCCTCTCGACCCTCATCGCTGCGGGGAACAGGACCTTCAATGCCGCTGAATCCGGCCTCCTGACAAAGAGCCACGGCCCCGGCAATGGAGCCTTCATGCCCCCAGAGCGTCTTGAAAAGTTCCAGTTCCATTATTGAGGTGTCAGGTCGGCGGCAACGCGAAATCCAAGGTTGTCGTAGCGAGCCTGCTGCGGAGCCCAATCCCGCCACGAAGAACGCAACAGCCGCGGGAGATGATCCCATCCCCCGCCCCGTATCGCCCGCTTTTCACTTTCGGGAGAAAGGCCCTCAAGCGTGTTTTCGCAAAGCGGCACCCAGGTATCGGCGGTCCATTCACAAACGTTTCCGGCCATATCAAAAAGCCCGAAGGCATTGGCAGGATAGGAGGCCACGAGCATACGATGACCCGGCCCGATGCGGAGACCGGACTCATCATAGAGGTAGTTTGCCGCGTCAGGAGAGATGTCTCCGCCCGACGTGAAGATCGCTTCACTGCCGGCCCGGCATGCATATTCCCATTCCGCTTCAGTGGGGAGACGGCAGCTCATGCGAAGACGGGAGGAAAGCCATGCGGTGTAGTCGCGAGCATCGCACCACGAGACATTGACCACCGGAAGGCGGGAGGAAGGAGAATCCACGGGGACCGGTTTTCCGCAAAAGAAAGCCCAGTCGCCCTCGGTGACGGGGACCCTGGCCAGATAAAAGGAAGCGACATTGACCTCCCGTTGCGGCAACTCAACGGCACTGACAAATTTATCGTCAGGCCTTCCGCCCATGAGAAAACGCCCTGCGGGAATCGATACGAAAGTATTTTCTTCGGGCATGGGAGTCTCATGGGCGGAGAGCGGAAGACGCGGAAATCAATAACCACTCGCCTTGAGTGTTTTCATCGGTTCGAGCGCCACTCCCGCCTCCATGGGATGCGACTGCTTCACCGTTCCGAATTTGATCCACCAGTCATTGGTGAGTTTCCAGTGATCGGCGATCTGGCCGTTCTTTCCGAAGGGAGGGACTCCCTCGCTCAATCCCATGAACTGCGACGCCTCAAGCCAGTTGAAGGGATAGATGCCTCCGTCGGTGGCACTACCATCAACCCCGATCACGAGCTCGACATCAGGAATGGAAAACTTGAGCCCCTCGGCGATGATTTTATTCCCTTCGGCCGGGTTTGCTTTCCAAAACTTCACTGCCTCGAAGTAAGCTTTCATGGTAAGCGCGGCGACGTCCTTCTTTTCGAGAAAGGAACCACTCATATACATCCCGTCACCGAGCAGGACCGTTTCCTTGAAATAGGGATCCTGCGAGGTCGCGACGACTTTCGCCTCAGGCAGCGCTTTGAGAACATTGCTGCCGAAAGGCTCCCAGAACTCTCCGGCGGCGACTTTACCACTGACCATCGCGGCGACGGCGTCGTCCATGACGAGGTTCGTGTATTTCACCTGATCAAAGGCGACTCCGTTGTTCTCCAACCAGATACCCATGTAGATCTGGGTCAGCCCGCCCTCGAGAACAGCGACTTCCTTGCCGATAAGGTCCTTGGCACCCCCTATCCCGGGGCCAAGAATGATTTTGTCCGTCCCATAGGAAGGGTTGGTATAGGCCACCAGTTTCACCGGAACCCCTTCCTCGGCAGCAATGGGTCCATACTCAACGGTGGAGGAGGTGACGTCGAGTTGTCCTGCGGCCATGAGGCCGAAACTCTCATAGGGATCCTCGATGATCTTGATATCGAGGGCGATTTCGGGGACGAGATTTTTCTCTTTCGCAATAAACCAGAAGCCGTAACCCGGCCAGGAAAAGAGAGAAACCTTGACCGGTGTAGGTGCAGCCGGAGTTGCTGAGACAGGGGCCGGTTCAGGCGCAGGAGCCGCGGGAGCCGGGGCTGGCTCGGGTGCCGGTGTTTCCGGAACAGGCGCAGGGGCGGGTTCCGGTGCGGGCGCTTCGACCGGAGGTGGCGTCCCGGGCTCCGCTGGCGGCGGGGTGGGTTCAGAGCAACCGGTGGCAAGCAGAACCAGGGCAAGTGAGACAGCACAGAGTGAGTCGCGACTGAGACGTTCAAGCAGGAGTGTGATCATGGTATGTTTCGGTTTGGAGAGAGGATCTTTCGATCAATGGAGATGGCGGAAGGAGAGACGGTGAATGAGTCGGAAGAGCAGATCGAAGGCGAGGCCGAGGAGACCGATCACCAGAATGCCCGCAAGGATGTCATCGACCCGGACGAAGCGCTTCGCCCGCATCATCATGGCACCAATGCCGTCGGAGGCCGCGACGATCTCCGCGATCACCAGATAGGTCCAGCTTACCGCGAGCATCTGCCGGGCGGTGTCAACGTAGCTCGGCAATGCGGCGGGAAAAATGACTCGGGTGAGAACGCTGCCCCTCGTGGCCCCGAGGGTGCGGGAGCACTCCACGAGTTCCTCGCGAACCGCTTTCGTGTTGTCCATAAACAGGGTCACGAGAAACCAGACCACCCCGAGAATGAGCAGAGCGATCTTCTGCCCCTCTCCTGTTCCCAGCCACATCAGGAGGAGAGGGACAAAGGACGGTGCGGGCAGGTAGCGGAACGGAGAAATAAGCGGGTTCAGAAAACTCTCGACGACCGGGAAGGCCCCCATGAGAACCCCGAGCGGCAGGGCGATTGCGATGGCAATGGAAAAGCTGAGAAGGATGCGCTTCACACTCTGCGCGACATCAAGGCCGAACCCTCCCTCGGCGACAAGTCGATAAAGCGCCTCGACGACCGCGACCGGTCCGGGAAGCAGGGCTTCGGGTGTGATCGGAGAGGCGGCAAGAAGGTGCCAGCCGCCGAGGAAAAGCATCCACGCACCGAATCCCAGAACGATCCCGAGACGCCGATCCACCGCCCGCTTGAACTCGAAGAGCAGGGCCAAACGATTCTCCCGTTTCGCGACCGCCAGGGTCGACGGGAGATCGGCATCGCATGTGGTGGCACTGCTCATCAAACTGATTCAGATGTTGCGGAAACCAGCTCCACATCATCTGGAAGAAAAGGGACCGCAGGTGTTGTGCCAGCGGGGATTTTTATTTGCACTCGCAACTACTTTTCAGGACGTTTATTTTAATGTCAGGATGTAATCGAATGATTGATCCCCGATCCGGATTGCGTTAGATCACGTTATTCCCACGTAACCTCCCGATTCGTAGTACCTATGCCTCCTTCGCGCAGTCGGAATCAGCAAATCGCCTGGCGCATTTTTTTAAACGCTCATGCCCTAATCACGAAGCGGGTCGACGCGGCACTTGTTGCGGCAGGGTGTATTTCCTATGACACCTACGACGTTCTTATTACCCTCTCCGAGGCACGTGGGCATCGCCTTCGCATGAGCGAACTCGCCGAGGCGACCTTCTTCAGCAACAGCGGCATCTCGCGGCGGGTGAATCGCCTTGAGAAAGAGGGCCTGCTACGGCGCGAAGGCTGCGAGAACGATGGTCGCGTCTTTTACGCCGCCCTGACGGAGAGCGGAAAAGCCGCGCTCAAACATGCATGGCCGGTCTACCGGGAAGTGATTGAAGAGGATTTTGCCAAGGCGATGAGTTCTGACGAAGCCCGCGCCCTCAGCCGGACCTTGAAAAAAATTCTGGCACGACTGGAAGGGCCGGTGTCAGGCGGAATGACGGAAGAGCCGACGTGTTGAGGTTCTAGAACAGCCGCGCATACCGGTCAATCTCCCACTGCGAGACGGTCTGGTGGTACTGCCGCCATTCCTCCGCTTTGTAGGTGATGAACTCGTCGCGCAGTTCCTGTCCAAGGACTTTCGTGATGAAGGGATCGGCGGCGAAGGCGTTGACCGCTTCGTCGAGGGTTCTTGGCAACTCCTGAATACCCGCTGCGGCCAGCTGCTCAGGGCTGTATTCGTAGAGATTGTCTTCCTGCGCTTTTCCGGGATCAATCTTTTCCCGGATGCCTTCAAGTCCGGCAGCGAGAACGAGCGTCGCGGCGAGGTAAGGATTGCAGGCGGCATCGGCGTTGCGGGCCTCGACACGGCCACCGCCCATGGGGACACGCAGAGCGTTGGTGCGGTTGTTTTTACCGTAGCTGTTGAAGACGGGCGCCCAGCTGTAATAGGCCATGAGCCCGCGACGAACGAGACGCTTGTAGCTGTTCACGGTCGGGGCGAAGGCGGCGCAGAGGGCGGGGCCGTGTTTGAGGACACCGCCGAGGAAATAGTACCCGAGCTGCGTCAGGCCGAGGCCGCGCGGATCATCGGCAGGATCGCAGTTGAAAAGATTTTCCTTCGTCTCGAGGTCGTAGAGCGACATGTTGAAATGCGCTCCGGTCCCGGTGCGTTCGGCGAAGGGCTTGGGCATGAAGGTCGCGATGAGCCCTTCTTCCGAAGCATACTGCTTCGCCATCATGCGGAAGAAGATGAAGCGATCGCACATGGTAAGGGCGTCGGCATATTTGAAGTCGAACTCGAACTGTGAGTTCGCATCCTCGTGGTCAAGCGAGTAGAGATCCCAGCCGAGGTCGTTGATCGTCGTCGAGACTTTGTCGATCCAGGTGTAGCGATCGAGGAAGCGTTTCACGTCGTAGCAGGCTTTGACGAGGTTGTCGTCGTCGTTGGGGATCTCGAGTTTGCCCTCTTTGGTGAGCCGCAGGATGTAGACCTCGGCTTCGATCCCGAGGTTCATCCCGAATCCCATCTCCGCCGCCTCGGCGAGGACCTTCTGCAGGGCGACGCGCGTGTTGATCGGGTAAGGCTCTCCATGGAAGGTGTTATCAGCCGGATAAAAGGCGACCTCTTTGTTCCAGGGTAGAATGACCCCGCGCTCAAGATCAGGGACCGAGGCGATCTCGTCCTCATTCGGGCTCTGGCCGAGGCCATCGAGGGCATAGCCGGTGTAGAGTTCGGAGCCTTCGGCGAAGTGGACGAAATGGTCGATGGGCACAAACTTGCCCTTGGGCACGCCGTGGATGTCGACATAGGCGCCGACGCAGTATTTGACGCCTTGTGACTTAAGTTCGTCGCGGATGGCTTTGAGTTCTTCGGTGGATTTCATGAGTGGTTTGGAGGAGTTCTGAAAAGATTTAGCGGAGCGTTTGAATGAGAAAACACAGATGGGCACAGATGAAATCGGATTACACGGATGACCTTCGGAAAGCATCGGTTTCATCAGTCCCGATCTGTGTCCATCTGTGAAAATCTGTGCTCATCCGTGTTAAAATTGGGATTGCGATAGAATAGCGTTTTGTTAGTCTAGTAATAATGAGCAGGATCCCCTGCATCAAACAGGGTTGGATGACAGACCTGACAGAGTCGGATCACGCTTTCTGTGACGGCGCCGCGGGCCGATCCATCGTCGGCCAGATCCCCCGGCCCCGAGCCGCGAGAAACCGCTGGATGAGCCAGATCGGCATCTCGAGGTGACTGAGTCGTCCGCGCTGATAACCGGCGGTGAAAAGCCCTCGCTGCACCGCCATGCAGACCTCCATGTCCTCGAGGTGGAAATCGATCGCAGCCTGCGTCGCGACTTGATTCATCTTTTCAAAGTTCGGGTCCTCGGTTGTCGACCTGGGCACGAGAATGGTGGTGAGCAGCTTCAGGTGATCGGGCCCCATGGGAAGGATGCGGTACCAGATGACCGAGTCCCCCGTGAGGACGAAGGTGAAGAGCGGGTAGCCGAGGACGAGGCCCCACTCGAGACGCTCGTTTTCCGGGAGGGTCGGGATGGGCGGGTAGGTCTCCCAGTGACGGCCCACTTCGTCGATCGCGCGGATCTCGGCGCGGAGTTCCTCTTTCATCGGCAGGTGGCAGCGGATGTGGAAGGGTTTTTCCTCCTCGGTCCAGGTGTCGCGTGCGGGCATCATGGGCTGGAGCGTTTTGCTGTGTGCTCCGGCATGGTGGTAGGACTCCATGAAGTTCTCGGTGAGAATCTTCCAGTTGAAGGCGCAGTCCCATTCGTTCTGCGCGACCATGACCATGTCGCCAATCTGCCAGGGGGCGACCTGATCGCTCAGAGTGGCGTATTGCTCGGCCACGGTTCTGGGCGCGGTGCCGTCGAGGTTGACGAAGACAAATCCGTTCCAAACCTCGGAGCGGAAGGTGCGCAGTCCCCACTCGTCACGGTTGAAGCCTTCCGCCTCGCCCATCTCGGCGCAGGCCTTGAGTTTGCCGTCGAGTTCAAAGGTCCAGAAGTGATAGGGGCAGAGGAGAAAGCGGGTGTGGCCGCAGCCGGGTTCGCCCTCCTTTGCCTCGGCGGGGCCGTGGCCGTCGTAGCCGAAGCCCGGAGGCATGATGTCCATGGCGCGGTGCGGACAGACGCGCGAGAGCACGTTGATTCCGTTTTCCTTGTCGCGGACGACAACGACGGGTTCACCGAGGACTTCGACATTGAGGAAGTCGCCGATGTTCGGGATCTGGGAAACGTGGCCGAGGCAGATCCAGTCGTTCTTGAAGAGGTTGTCGATTTCCCAATCGAAGAACTCCTGGCTGGTGAAAGCCTGAGCAGGCAGGGTTTCGCTTCGCGAAAGGGGCAGGTCGGCGATGCGCTCGATCTCCGCGAGGATTTCAGCGACAGACATGGGCGGCTGGCCGCTGCGGATGGAGCCGCGGGCGCTCTTGAGGGGATCGGGTGCGGGAAGACAGGCGCGACGGATATCGGATTCGGAAATGGCATTCATGAGGTGGAGAAGTAGAGAATCAAAGAAGTAGAGAAGCAGAGTAGGCATTGCGCTAATGTCAGGACCTCGGCGACGGGCCGGGTCCTGATGCGGGAAGAGAATGGAAAGCCGTCTCAGCAGCCGAGGAAGACAAAACTGCACAGCGTGATCCCGAGCTGACGCATGAGGTCGTGGAGCGGGAGCGGAATCTGTGGTTTGGTAATCATCGGGGTTCGCTGAAATGTTGAACGTCCGCGTGCGGGCCGCGTTCTGCTACCTGCCTTCGGCATCTGAGTTCGTCTGTCATCACAAGTGCGTGAGGAAGTCGCGGAGTTGCTGATCGTGGATCGTGTAGAAGGCTTTTTCCCATTCACCGCGTTTGTGCTTCAGGAAGATGCCTTTCATTTCTCCGAGGACTTTTTCGGCAAAGGGATCGGCCTCGAAGGCGTCGAGGGCGTGGCAAAGGGTCGGCGGCAGGAACTGGATTCCCGAGGTGGAGAGACTGCTGCGGCTCTGGGAATAGATGTTGTCATTGACCGGCTCGCCGGGGTCGAGCTGCTCTTCGATGCCGTCGAGTCCGGCGGCGAGGTGGAGGGCGGCGGTGAGGTAGGGATTGTTCGCCATGTCGGGCGCGCGGTTCTCGACGCAGTAGCGATTGAGGGGGAGACGCATCATCGCGGAGCGGTTGTTTTTCCCGAAAGCGACAAGGACGGGCGCCCAGCTCACGTCGGGCATGTCGCCCTGGGCGATGAAACCCTGGTAACTGTTGAAGGTCGGCGAAGAGACGGCGGTGATCGCGGGAGCGTGGCGCAGGATCCCGGCGACGAAGTGGAAGGCCATTTTCGAAAGCGGGATGCCGAAGCGCTCCGCGTAGGGATTCGAGTCGGGTTCGGGAGCGAAGAGATTCGCACCGGTCTCGAGACTGGCGAGCGACATGTTGTAGTGGCAACCCGAGCGGAAGTCGGTCGCGAAAGGCTTCGGCATGAAGGTCGCGATCGCTCCGATGGATTCGGCGACGCGCTTGGCCATGAGCCGCAGGAAGGTGAGCCGGTCGGCCGTGGTGAGGGCGTCGGCGTAGTTGAAATCAAATTCATACTGGCCGTGTCCGCCCTCCTGATCGAAGGAGAAAAGACCCCAGCCGAGTTCGTCCATGTACTTCGACATGGGCTCGAGGAAGTCCATCGACTCCATCGTCTGATTGACGTCGTAGGCGGGGCAGGTGCCGCGGTAGCGATGCGTCGCGAGCGGTTTCCAGCGTCCCGTTTTTTCATCCTCACGGAGGACGTAGAACTCGGGCTCAACGCCGAGATTGAATTTCAGCCCCATGGAAGCCGCGCGCTCGATCTGGCGTTTGAGGATCTGGCGCGAGTCGTTCGCATAGGGGGCGCCATGGTAGTAGAGGTCGCCGAAGAAGTAGGCGAAACGCCGGTCCCAGGGACAGACGGTGGCGGTGTCGAGATCGGGCACGGCGGCGCACTCGTCCTCCTGCGGACCGACGAGGCCCATGCCCTCCATCGCTCCGACGGTGAAAAGTTCGGAGCCCTCGGCCATTTTTTCAAGGCAGTCGATCGGATTGACCTTGGCCTTGGGGATACCGTGGATGTCAACGTAGCTGGAGAGCAGGTATTGCACGCCGGCCGCCTTGAGATCAGCTTTGAGTTGGGCGGCTTTTTCGTAGTCGACCTGGAAATTTTCGGGGACGGCAAAGACGGGCTTTAAAGAATCGGACATGTTCAGCAATAAGGTTTCCAAAATTCATCCGGAAGGGGCGGCTCTTCGGTCGCGGCCGTGACAAAGACGGCAGCGAGAGCATCGCCCATTTCGTGAAAGAGTTGCTCGCCGCGCTCGGTTTCGCCGAGGGAAGGCAGGCCGGTGACTCCGTTGAGGCTCGTCTGGGAGACAGGATGGCTCAGGACGGTACCGGCGGTGCGGTCGGGATCGTCCTCGACCGCGTCCATGCGCACATCGTCGGGCGCGAGATAGAGCATCAGATCGGTCTCGGCGCGGTTCGCATGCAGATCATCGGCGTCGGAAACGAAGTAGGCGCGGATTGATTCGGTGAGGAGAAAAGTGGTCTTTAATCCGACCTGGAGCACGCCGAGATGCTCTAGCCGGATACGCTCAACGGCGACGCGGAGCGAGGCATCGTTTCCAAAATGGCTGTTCACGATGAGGAGCCGTTTCCAACCGGTCAGGGCGGCCCAGCGGGCGATCTCGCAGACGGACTCAATGAAGGTGGTGTGACTCAGTGAAAAGGTTCCCGGCCATTTCGGGGTGTGACCCGATGAGACAGTGATGGAGAGCGCGGGTAGCAGAGGGATACCCGTCTTTGCCGAGGCATATTCGCAGAGACGCGTGGCGATGACGGTGTCAGTGTTAACGGGGAGGTGCGGGCCGTGCTGCTCTGTCGCGCCCACCGGTAGGATAATCAGTCCGCTGCCCGAGTCGCGAAGATTCGCAATTTCAGGCCAGGGGAGATGTTCAATTTTGATCGGGGCGGACATGGAAAAATCCTGACACTATTCCACGTCGTCTCCTTGTGGAGTCATGCGGGGGAAAGGCAGCGCGTCCTCGGGACTTCCCTGATCGGGATGAATAAGCTGATCGATGCGATACTTGGTCGCGATAAACTCAGGCGTAATGAACTGGGCCGCGGATCGGGGCCGCGGCACGGGCACTTCGATAATCTCATTCACCTCTCCCGGATTCGCCTTGAGCACAAGAATCCGGTCCGCCAGAAATGCCGCCTCATCGAGATCGTGGGTGATGAAGAGGATCGTGATGTCAAGATTGCGCCAGATCTGAAGCAGGTAGCTCTGCATCTGGCAGCGCGTCTGCGCGTCAAGCGCACCGAAGGGTTCATCCATCAGGAGAATGCGGGGGCGGTTGGCCAGGGCTCTGGCGATCGCGACACGCTGTTTCATCCCGCCCGATAGCTGATGGGGATAACTGTTTTCGAACTTCGACAACCCGACGAGGTCAATCCACTGGCGTGCCTCGGACTCGGCGCTGGTGCCGCGTTTACCGCTCATGCGAGGACCGAACATCACGTTCTGCTTCACGGTGAGCCAGGGAAAGAGCGTGTATGACTGGAAAACCATGCCGCGATCGGGTCCGGGGCCGGTCACGGGATTTCCATCAAGGAGAACTTTTCCGTCCGAAGAACTCTCGAGTCCGGCAAGGATGCGGATCAAAGTCGATTTTCCACAGCCGGAAGGGCCGATGACACACATGAACTCGCGCCGGTAAACATCGAAACTCACATCCTTGAGCGCCGTGACCGTTCCCGTCTGGCTCTCGAAGGTCTTGTAGAGGTTCTGCACCGAGAGGACAACAGGTCGCTGCTTCAAGGCTTCAAAACGCTCACGCACTTCGGGCTTTTGCACCCGATACAACAAGGGGTCGGTTTGAATCTCGATCATGCCTTGTTCGGAGAGGTGGATTCGGGTTGATAGGGAATCCGTTCGTCAACGGCACTTTTGAACCATCGCGGAACGAAAAGGAGCACCTTTGCCACAGGAGTGGAGGTGATAGCCGGCCCTTCAGATGTCCACGGAAAGATGAATCCGCGAATAAAGGAAAGAATCTGGTCGGTAAAGAATCCGATGAGGCCGATGAGAATGATGACCGGATAGACGCTGTCGAAATTCCTCCAGCGCCCCTGAGTTTCGATAAACTCGGTGAGGCCGCTTTTCACGCCGACGAGCTCGGCGATGACGAGCCAGGTCCAGGCCCACCCGAGAAGAATGCGGAGGTCATTATAGAGATTCGGGAGAATTCCGGGAATAACCACCCGTGTCAGGAGTTGCGCCTGATTTGCACCCAGCGTCTGGGCGGCTTCCAGTAGAGGAAGTTCAAGCCGACGGGTCGTATTCGCGACGACGAGAATAAGTTGGAAGATCGTGCCGATAAAAACCAGCGCCATCTTCGGCGCATCATTCGCCAGAAAAATGACAACTAACAAAGTGCTAAACGTGGGAGCCGGCATGTAGCGGAAGAAATCCGTGAAGGGCTCGATCAGTTTAGAAAAGAACGAGTAGGTCCCGCAGATCACTCCGATGGGGACACCGACCAGCGCCGCAAGGAGAAAACCTCCGAAGACAATGCGCATCGAGTGACCGACGCGCTGCCACATCGAGGGTCGCTCCGCTTCAGCCGGTTTCGTGAACTCTTTAAACCCGGAGATAAGAACGCGGTGAGGGGCCGGCAGGTAGTCGGGATTCGCGGGACGCCCTTGCGGCACCAGACTCAGGAGAGGACGTGAAACAAAATTGTCCGCGTTGTAGGAATCGGAGTAACGGCTCATCAAAGCCCAGTTTTTGCGGACGATCTCCAGATTCTCCTCCGTGAGAGCGGGCTGCTCAGGGAGCCGGGCACCCGTTGCGATTTCCTTCCACGCGACATAGATGGCGGCGTCGTCTTTTGTCTGTTCCTCCGTAAGCCAGCCATTCGAAACGAGGAGTGGAGCCAGGTGTCGCAGCACCTTCTTGTTGGACCGACGAACGGAAGATTCGCTTCCTGCCTCGACCGGTTTATCGAGAGACATGAAAGGAGATACCTCCTCGTTCTGCGTACGGACGGCGGCTTCAAATTCTGGGAAAAACTCCTCGCTGACCCGATCTCCCGGGGTGTAGACGGTGGTCACTCCCTCACGATCCGCCGAGATCTGAAGCTCAACATCAGGATGCCAGAGGAACGGGAGGTAGCTCACCGCGCACCAGGCAAGCAGCGGAAGCGAGAAGGAGAACATGGTCAGCATGGCTGATCGCTTCGGAGACAATTCCTTTCTTGCGGAGAACCAGGGCTCACGAGGAGGATGTTGACTGTGTTTTCTGGAAATCATATCGAGTGAATTGAGCGATCCGCCACCTTCTCCCCGGGACCGCGGGGTTTCCCGCCGCAGATCCCGAAGAGTCTGAATCAACAAAGCGAAATTATTCCGCCATCTCTTTCAGCACCTCGAGTGTGAGGCTGGGATCGAGATACTTCTCGGTTTCGAGCGGCTTTTCGTAGACTTCGAAAGTCACGTTAAAGTCATCGGAGATCTTGCTGGAGCCATAGACCGAACCCAGGCCCTCCGCCTTTTCCCAGATCGGCTTCACCTCTTCACCGGTGAGGATGTAGGTTCCGCTCAGGAAAGGCTCGTACTCTTCAGGAGTCACGGAGACCCTGGAGGAGAGAATCTCAAGAACTTCGTCCGTATTCTTCTCATCTTTCATGAAGGCTACGATGCGGTACCAGACTTTGATGACTTTCTTCCAGTCGTCACGGCGCTTCTCGAGGCTTTCCGGAGAGACATAGATATTGTCATAGATCAGCCCGGGAGTGTCCTTCGAGGTGAAAATGGGCTTGGAACCCGAGACAACCTTGAGGGCCTGCCCCGAACTTGGCTGCCAGGCAACGACGGCATCAACCGCTCCAGAAGCAAGCACCTGAGGTGTCTCATTCGTGGGCGTGTTCACGATCGTCACGTCGGACGCGGCCATTCCATTCATCTCGAGCGCTTTGAGAAGGAGCAGGTGGGAGACAAATCCCTCTTCGAGACCGATCTTCTTGCCCTTGAGATTTTTGACCGTTTCGATGCCGGGCTTGGCGACAATCATGTCGTTGCCGTTCGAGTAGTCATTGATGAGGATACAGACTGAAGGCTTGCCGGTCGCGCCGGTAACGAGCGCATCGCCGTTGGTCATGCCGACCGCGTCGAGCTGGCCGGTCGCGTAGGCGTCCATGGATTCGACGTAGTCATACCATTCGAATTTCACGTCCACACCCTCCTCTTTAAACCACTCCTTCTTGATCCCGATCTCCCAGGCGACCCAGCCCGGCCAGTCGCTATACCCGATCTTAAGCGGTTCCGCATTGGCTGCGGTCAGGGAGACGAACCCCAGGAGAGCCGCGCCCAGTTGAGCCGTAAGCGTCCTCCGCGTGACTGAAAAATTCAGTATTGATTGTGTTATCTTCTTCATAGTTAGACCGTTCTGAGTTGCGTTGATCGATTGTCCGTAGTACCAAATTACAGGCTTCGTATTATCCTAATTGGCAACAACTTATGAATAGCATGATCCGTGCCAAGAGACTGGCACGGCAATGACCCGCACTCGGGCGAATCGATCACAGAGCGCTCCGAAGACGATCGCGGCCGACGATTTAGACGCGTTGCTGCGCAGGGACACGACCCTGCACGGGCTGTCGCCTCACGCGAGTTCCGGTCTCAAGCAGTCGCAAACCCCTGATCGGGGATAGCGTTCCACTAGGCGTTCAAATGGAGGAGGAACGGCCCGAGAATCAGGGCGTCGAGTTTCGCTGCCTGAAACGCGCGGATCGCATCGTCGGCAGTGCGGACGATCGGTTCCTCGTGCATGTTGAAACTGGTGTTGATGACACTCGGAACGCCCGTGAGCTTGTTGTACTCGCTGATGATATCGTAGTAGTCACGATTATCCTCGCGCCGAATCACCTGGGGACGAGCCGTGTTGTCCACATGCACCGCAGCCGGAATGTTCTTTTTCGCCAGCTCCGACACATCGTAGGTAATGGTCATGTAGCGGGCGGTGAAATGATCCTCCTGCCAGGTGGGAAAATACTCCTTCGCGTGTTCCTCAAGAATCACCGGCGCAAACGGCATAAACTCCGTGCGGACAAATTTCTTGTTGAGCCACTGATTGATACTCGGATCGCTGCAGGCAGCCATGACGGTGCGGTTGCCGAGAGCTCGCGGGCCGTATTCCATACGGCCATCGGCGCGGGCCACCACTTTGCCCGCGGCCAGCAGTTGAGCCACACTTCCCGCGAGGTTCTCCGGCTCCTCGTAGCTCAAGCCGGACGCCTTGATCGCGGCCAGGGCGTTCTCGCGATTGATCCCGGTTCCAAGGTAAACCTGCTCATGAAACTGAGGTTCAAATCCGTTTTGCAATCGTGAGTAAGCTTCGAACGCCGCTCCGGCGGCGAGCCCGCCGTCACCCATGTTCGGGTGAATGAAGATATTCTCCACTTCAGGCAGGGCAAGAACACGCTGATTCAGCTTCACATTGGCAAAGACACCCCCGGCGAGAGTCAGCTTGGAAACCTTCATTTTCCTCACCTGCAATTGAATCCAGTCGCAGATGAGCTGCTCAGTATAGGTTTGCAGACCGGCGGCGACATCCTCGCGGGATAGTCCTTCACTCAGTCTTTTGATCACTGCCTGCCCGTCTCCACGCGAGAATCTCAGCGCAACCCGGGCCAGGGTGGGATCGAACAACTCCTCCCAGTTGTCCGGGCGGGTGTGTTCCATGAGGCGGGACAAAAAGGGTTCAGGATTTCCGTAGGCGGCGAGGCCCAGCACTTTGCCCTCGTGACGACTGGCCTTGAATCCGAAATTGACCGTCACGGCCGAATACAGCAAGCCGATGCTGTTTAGATAGGGCAGGTAATCGATGCACTCCAATTTGCCCTGATCCCCGACCCACACCGAACCCCAGGAATAGTCCCCCACCCCGTCGAGCGTGATCACTCCGACCCGCTCATTTCCAAACGGTGACCCATAATAGGCTGACGCGGCATGCGCGAGGTGATGCTCCACCGACTCGACCGGCTTGTCAGCCAGCGCTCCCGGCAACTTCTGACGGGGCTGAAATCCGCGCCGGATTCGCTGCAGTCGCTTTTTGAACGCGTCGTATCGAAAGACCGGATCGGTTTTCCCTGCCCTCGCGAGTTGCTGAAGGAAACGGTCAAAGTATGGCGTCTGCTCCTTAAACGGCAGATTGGAAGAGGCTACCAGATCGACCTCGTCAGGCCCAACTCCGGCAATCGCCAATACTTCCGCAATCGCTTCGCGCGGATAGGCATTGTCGTTTTTTATTCTGGAAATTCGTTCCTGTTCGAGCGAGGCGACCAGTTTGCCGTCAATCACGACGGCCGCCGCCGTATTGTGACGAACACGATCATTGATACCGAGAATAATCATAGAATCTCCAGAAAATGCCTGAGAGGCGTTAGAATAGGGGCTGCGGAACAGGGAGGGCATTCACCATCCCGGCCGCCCGCAGTTACCCGATGGGGGCGGCATCCTACCGAAACCCGCCCGATAATCAAGCGCAGCCTCGACTGCGGAACTGTCCTGAAAAGAAACATTTGCGCCTCGCCAGCCGCAAGTTTCGAAACTTTCCCTTCGGCAATCGGTTTCAGCCCCATGAAAGTTCGCCGTGTCCTCCTCCTTTCCGCTCTTTTCGCTTTCTCTCTCACCTGCCTCGCCCAGCGCCCCGGAGGTGGTCCGCCTCCCATGCGCAAACACACCGCGACTACTGCGGCATCCCTTTCTCTGGTTCCCGCCACGGAGGAACCCCCGACCGCGGGCCGGCATGAATTTTCCCGCACCGAAAGTGGACTGTCCGTCTCTTCCAACGGCATTCCGGAACATCGGGTGGGAATGTTTCCGAACCGGGGCAATCCCCACACGATCCGGCCTCAGGGATATGAGATTGTCCTTCCCGCGGATCCGAAACCCGCGGCAGCGATCACCAAAATGGAGCGCACCCCTTTTGGCATCGCCCTGAATGGAGTCTTTTTGGATCCCGGCGCCGCGGAATACTGGCAGGGAGAGCCCGAACTGGGCTGGCAATATGAGGCCCTCGGAGGCGCGGTGCCGCTGGGTCTCGATGAAAACCAGGCTCACGTGCAGCCCAGCGGAGCCTATCATTATCACGGGATTCCAAAGTCTCTGGCAAAACGGCTCGGTTCGACGGAGGGAAAACATTCCCCCCAGGTCGGCTGGGCCGCCGACGGATTTCCGGTCTATGTAAGGATAGGATTGGTGGACCCGAAGGATCCGAAATCAGGAGTCACAACCTTGAAATCAAGCTGGCGCCTCAAGTCCGGAACCCGACCGGATGGTGCAGCGGGACCCGGCGGGACCTACGACGGGGCCTTTGTGCAGGATTATGAATTCATGGAAGGTTCCGGTGATCTGGATGAATGCAACGGACGCTTCTGTATCACCCCCGAGTTTCCCGAGGGCACTTACGCCTATTTTTTGACCGACGAATGGCCGGTGATTCCCCGGGCTTTTCGCGGCACTCCGGTTCGCTTGCGGATGGAAGGCCCCCCGGGCGGCCCGGGACCGGACCGTGGACGCTAAGTATATTAACCCCCGAGCCTTCATTACGGGACAAAACTTCGCTCCCTTTGGCTTGCCACTTTCGTCCAAAAATCAGACCATGGGGAAAACCTGGACCGAGCCATGCGATTACTCCTCTGCCTTCTTCTTTTTCCTCTCCTCCTCAAGGCTGAGGATCCACCGGCTCCGAACTACGTCTTTTGGGCCGAGTTCGTCCGGGTCGTTGACGGCAACACGGTCGCCATGGACATCGATCTCGGCTTCGGGGTATGGACACACAATCAGAGCCTGACGCTCCTCGAGACGGGAGAATCGACCCTCACCGAGCCGGAGAAGCAGAAGAGCCAGGAGCGGGCCTCGAAGCTGCGTGAATTGCTCACGGAGAGCACCGAGATCATTGTGCGAACCGTGAAGGACAAGAATGCGAAACCTCCGCGCTATCTTGCGGAAATCTGGGCGGACGGTACCTGCATTAACCGCGAACTCGCGGAGATACCTTGAGTGAGTTGAACCTGAGTCTTGAAGGCCGACTGATCGCCGATTTAATAGAGCCCCGGGCTCCCGATTATTCCGGACGCGCTTCGAGGAGCTTTATCTGAAGTTCGAGCGACTCCTTCTCTTCGATGAGCGCAGGGGCACCCTGCTGGACTTCTTCCATTATCTTTGCTGCCCGGAGACAGTTGAAATGATCCATCGACCCCTCAACCACAGGACGCTTCATGTTGAAAGTTAGCTTGCGGATGATCTGATCGGCTTCCGCGAAACGAATTCTCTCCTTCTCGATTTTCCTTGTGACCGAGTCAAGCTTCGCCCGGATTTCGATCAAGGTATCTCCGGTGTCGGTCGTCGATCTTTTGGTCTCCTGGCCCATTGTCAGATCAGGAGTCCTGACAGCACTCACCGTGGCCTCCCGGGTGGCTCCATTTGAGGTGAAAAAGAAGGGTTCGAGAAACGCCCCACTCTCCCAGGTCCGCTGCAATCCCCCGGTCGCCTCGTGAACCTCACGGCGAACCTGTTCAAAGACATCCCCGTGCTTCAGGCCGCTTGGAATCCATTTCGCAAGGGCGGTGGCATAGGGGCTGTTTGCCCCCGGCAGATCCGGCTCCAACGCCGCCGCCCCCGGCTTCGCCGCAAATCCAATGATAATGTCACCGTCGATGTCGATCTCAGCGAGACCGGACTTACGACCGCTCCCCCTCGTCAGCCACTCCAGATCGCCCGGAGCATCCCTGCAACAGTCCAACAACAAAAAGCTGCTTTTTGCTCCGGCCACCAACATGGCGGAGGCGAAGGTTTCCGCCTCCATTGCTTCTTCTCCGAGGCGGGATCTCGCTTCGAGTTTGGCATTCGTGCCGAGAAGATAATTTTTCCCGTCTATCTCGATGGCATGTCCTGCAAAATAGAAAACCGCCACGCCGCCTTTTTCGATTATTTGTTCGAATTCAGTCAATTTCTCATCCATCGCGGACTTGCTCAGGTCTGTTCCGGCAACGACCTGAAAACCGACTTCCTCGAGAGTCCGCTTGACCAGGTCAGCATCCCGGAGGCACGCACCCAGATCCTCCAACCGGCCCGAGTCCTCATAGTCATTGTTTCCAATGACTAGTGCCACCCGTGATTCCGCAAAAGCCCCCGCGATAGCCATGATCCACGCGGCAATTGCGAGAATCGGCACTGCGCGTCCCTGTGCTCCTGGAAAAATCCCCGACATGAGATACCGCTCACTCGGAAATCCACTTTTTCAATCAGTTAAAAACCCCTCATCTCGGGACAACCCGGACGCTACTCCAGCTGCAGCCGGGCGAGTGTCGCATAGAGGCTCTTTTCATTGAGAACCAGCTCCTCGTGCGTTCCCCGCTCCACGACCGATCCTCCTGACATCACCAGAATCTGGTCGCAGCGGCGAACCGTGGAAAGTCGATGGGCGATAATGATCGAGGTCCGGCCCTCCATGAGCACATCGAGTGCGTCCTGGACGAGCCGTTCACTTTCGGCATCGAGGCTGCTGGTTGCCTCATCGAGAATCAGAATGGCCGGATCCGCGAGAATGGCACGGGCGATCGCAAGACGCTGGCGCTGCCCGCCGGACAAACGGGTGCCCCGCTCTCCGACGAGGGTGGCGTATCCTTCGGGAAGGGTTTCGATAAACTGACTGGCATTGGCAAGCCGGGCCGCCCGTTCGATTTCTTCACGGGTCGATCCGGGTTTTCCGTAGGCGATGTTCTCCTCGATCGATCCGCCAAAGAGGAGGATCTCCTGGGGCACCATCGCAAGATTGAGGCGAAGTGTCGTCAGTGACATCTCACGGATCGGCTGCCCATCAATGAGGATCTCCCCTTTCAAGGGCTCGTAGAAACGGTAGAGCAACGAAACGGCCGTCGATTTCCCTGATCCGCTCGGACCCACCAGAGCGATGCGCTGACCCGCCGCTGCCGTCAGAGTAAAGTCGCGCAGCACGATGGCCTCGGGTCGGGTCGGATAGGCAAATTCGACTCCGCGCATTTCAATTTCCCCGCGGAAGCGGGTGCGCGGTGCCTCCGCATCCTCGGGTTCGATGTCCTCCTTTAGGATCTCGCGGACCCGTTCCGTCGCGCCGAGAGCCCGCTGGAGTTGAGTCATTAATTCCGGGAACTGGGCAAAAGAGGCCGCCACGAGACCACTGAAGGCCCCGAACTGGGCCAACTCGGCCGGAGCAATCTCCCCGTTGGCAACCATGCGAATGGCGAACCAGATCACCAGTGTCAGTGCAACCGAGAAACAGAAGATAATAAAGGCGATAAACGACGCCCGCGGCAGCGCGGCTCGAATCGCAGTCCGGAGGAACTCGCCCAGTTGATGGCTGTAGCGCGCGATCTCGTAATTTTCATTCCGAAAGGCCTTCACGCTAATGATGCTTTGCAGACTCTCGTCGACGACGACCTGAGAGTTGGCCAGTTCATCCTGTGCTTTGCGGGTGAGCTTGCGAATACGGGCTCCGAAGATGGCAATGAGAACGAGCACCACGGGGATGGTGCTGATCATGAAGAGGGAGAGTTTGACTGACTTCAGAAAAATAAAGATCAGTCCTCCGCCCAACATGACCGAATGCCGGATCAGCATCGGAATGGTCGACACGAGCGTCTCCCGCATTGCCTCCACATCATTGGCGATCCGCGAGGCCAGTTCTCCGACGCGCCGTTCGTTGAGCGTGTTCATCGGCAGCCGGATGATGCGGCTGAAGGTATCGCGGCGAACCGAGGCAAGGGCACGCTCCGAAGCCTTCGCAAAAAGAAGGATGCGCCAGAACGCGATAAAGGCCTGCACCGCCACCACCGCGACGAGGAGAATCACGGTCCGGTTTGCCTCCTCGATCAATCCCACCCCGTCACTGCTTCCGGAGAGCGCGCTTCCAACCAGTTGACCCAGCAGATTAATGAAGGCCAGAGTCAAGGCCCCCGTCAACGCGAGTGCCGACAGAGCCGGGACAAAGACATTGGCCTGCGGCCTCAGATAACGGACAAAAAACGCCGCATCCGTCCAGGCGGATCGATCCCAGAGCTTCTTCTTTTCAGGTTCTTGGAGTGGCATGAGACAATGGGAAAGGGGGGAGACCGTTTGATCGGTCGGGTAGAAATCCACGCTCGTCCAGTGGGGAGATGAACCGGAATGGGGAATCGATGACATCCCGGGCTCCCCCCTCTCTTTAATGAGTCATTCGCCCCTTTCCCAAAGAAGGAAAAAAGGGCCGGGGTTTAAGCCGCGATCTGGCGTTTCAGGAATCCCATTCTTGCAATTTACATAATAACCATTATTTTGAGCATTTTAAGTTTATTGATGATTTCCGAATTCACTTGCCAATTCCGCGAAATTCAGTCATATTTGCAATAATTTTCAAAATTAAGAACCACTACTGCTACGATTTTGCGCTATGACGGTTTTTGGAATTCAATCAGACATTATCTGGGAGGATCGCTTCGCCAACTTCTCGGCCATCGATGCGATGCTTGCAGGCGCAGGCCCGATTCCGGCGGATTCCCTCCTTGTGCTGCCTGAGCTTTCCACCTCCGGCTTCACCATGAACATCGCCGCCGTCGCCGAGCCGAAGGACGGTGACTCCGCCCTCTATTTTTCGAACCTCGCCCGCCAGAACGATTGTCATGTCATCGCTGGAATCGCCGGGCAGGGAGATTCTCCCGCTCACGGGGCCAACGAAGCGGTCTGCTTTTCTCCGGAAGGGTCCGAGATCGCCCGCTACCGGAAGATGAACCCCTTTACGGTGGCAGAGGAGGAAAAATACTATCCGGCCGGAAAAACGCCGGTCGTCTTCCAGATCGGGGAGTGGTCGGTGGCCCCCCTGATTTGTTATGACCTGCGTTTTCCCGAACCCTTTCGTCAAGCCACCGCGATGGGAGCGGAGATCCTCGTCGTGATCGCGAACTGGCCCATCGTCCGGGTCGATCACTGGACCACTCTCCTTCGCGCCCGTGCTATTGAGAATCAAGCTTACGTCATCGGCGTGAACCGCTCCGGCAGCGATCCGAACCTTCAATACCCCGGTTCCAGTCTCATTGTCGGACCGAAAGGCGAGGTGCTGGCCCAGGCCGGAAGCGATGCCTCGGTCATCCGGGCGGAACTGGATCGGGAAGCTCTCCTCCAATGGCGCCGCGATTTCCCCGCACTCAGCTGTCTGAAGGCACACTGAAACACGTTCTTCACCCCTACGAACCTGTGAAACCACTCTCCCAGCACCACATTCAGGTAAGCGCCACCTTCACCGCAGAGCCCCTGCGTGAAGGACTCGCCTACTGGATGAATCTGCTCGGCGTTCCGGCTGAGATTCATTTCTCCGACTATGGACAGGTGCTTCAGGAGGCACTCAATCCCGCCAGCGCCAGCGGCACCAATCCGGCGGGCGGATTTAATCTCTTTCTCCTTCGCCCGGCTGATCTTTCCGCTGAGGGCCGGAGCGAAAGCGCGTTGGAAGAGGTGATCCAGTCCATCGCCGGACTCGCCACCCGCTCCGCCGCGACCCAGATGGTGGTTTTCTGCCCGGAGCAAAACAACACGGGTCATGCTCCGGAGGCGGCCGGACTTCTGCAAGGTCTCTCAAATGTTGAAGTGATCAGCGCCCCGGAACTTGTCTCCCTCTATCCGGTTTCTGATGGATTCGACGAGGAGGCGGAACGTTCGGGGAAAATCCCTTTCACCGGACCCATGTTCGCCGCGCTCGCGACACTCATCGCCCGTCGTATCAGCGCCCGGCTTCGGCCTCCGGTCAAGGTTCTCGTCCTCGACGCCGACAACACGCTCTGGGGCGGAGTCTGCGGTGAGGAAAGTCCTGCCGCCCTGCAAATGGACGGACCGTGGCGGGACATGAGGAACTTTGCCGCAGGCAAAAGGAATCAGGGCATCCTTCTCTGCCTCTGTTCTAAGAACCAGCCGGAGGATGTCGACCGGGTTTTTGTGGAACGGGCCAATGATCTAACCCTGACAAAAAAACAATTCAGTGGATGGAAGGTTAACTGGAATCCCAAGTCGCAAAACATCCGCGAGCTGGCTGAGGAGTTAAATCTCGGCATGGACAGCTTTGTCTTCCTCGATGACAACCCCGCCGAGGTGGCGGAAGTCTCCGCGAATTGCCCCGGTGTCCTCGCCCTGACACTGCCCGAAACACCGGAGGAGATCTCCGCTTTCCTCCAGCACCTCTGGCCGCTCGATACAAGCGGTCAAACCTCCGCTGATGCCTCCCGGGCCGACTTTTACCGCCAGGAGTCAGAGCGTCGCGAACTTCAAAAGACGACGACAAGCTTCGCCGACTTCCTGCGCGGACTCGAGCTGAAGGTTGAGATCAAGGAGGCCTCGGCCGATGACCTTCCGCGAATCGCCCAACTCACGAAGCGGACAAACCAGTTCAACGCCAATCCGCTACGTCTCTCTGAGCAGGATCTCGGGCAACGCATCGATACGGGCTCGACCTGTCTTTCGGTTCATGTCGCCGACCGCTTCGGCGACTACGGACTTGTCGGGACGATACTCTATCAAGGACACCAGGGTGCCTCTGAACTCGCCGTCGAACTCTTCCAACTCAGTTGCCGGGCCATGGGCAAAGGAGTGGAACGGGCCATGGTCATCGCTCTCGGAAAGCGGGCTCTCGACCTCGGGTACGGGACCGTGTCTGTGACCTACTCCGCGACGGATCGCAATGAACCCTGTCGCCGGTTTTTTGAAGAGATCGGAGGATTCACAATCGACGCCCGGGCCGCCACCGGTCTCTCTCCGGTTCCGGAGCGGCTCGAAACGTCCCCTTCGCTCTCTGAAAAGCCTTCAGATCGACCGGCCCCTCACGGCCCCCTCTTCGAATCAGAAGTGATCCGCCTCATCGCAACCACCTTAAGTGATCCGGAGGTCCTTCACCGACAACTCACTTCAACCCGGCGTCCCAGACCGGACCTGTCCCAGGCCTTTGTCAAACCCGGCACGAAGAATCAGGAAAAACTGGCAGCGATCTGGCGTGAGGTGCTCGGCATCGAAGAGATCGGACTCGAGGATCCTTTTTCCGCCCTCGGCGGCAGCTCCATCCAGCTGGTGCAGCTTCATGTCGCGATCCGGCGTGAGTTTCGCTCCCCTCTCGAGCTGGTTGAATTGTTTGAGCTGCCCACGATCGCCGCTTTGGCTGCGCGCATCGAGGCCGATCAATCGGTCACGGCAAGGTCTTCAGAGGCACCTGCGGCAGCTTTTGAAAAATCCGATGACGATCAGGCCGTCGCCATCATCGGCATGGCGCTGAGAGTTCCCGGAGCCAATGATCCCGTGAAATTCTGGGAGAATCTGGTTGATGGAGTCGAATCAATCTCCCGATTCCAGCGCGACGAAATCGAGTATCCCGAAGAGTTCGAAAAGCCCGGTTATGTTCCCGTCAAAGGACTTATCGATGGAATCGATCTGTTCGATGCGAACTTCTTCGGCATCCTCCCTAAGGACGCAAAAATCATGGATCCGCAGCAGCGGATTTTCCTCGAACTCGCGTGGGAGGCGATGGAGCGATCGGGTTACACTCCGGAGACTCACACCCAGCGCATCGGTGTTTACGGCGGAGCCTATTTTGACACCTACCTCCTCACCAACCTGTGCACGGACCGCGAGTTCCTCGCCAATCTGATCCCTCAGATCCAGGTAGGTTCGCTCCAGACAGAACTCGGGAACGACAAGGACTACCTCGCTACCCGGGTAGCGTTCAAAATGAATCTGCGCGGTCCGGCAATGACCCTGCAGACAGCCTGCTCGACCTCGATGGTCGCCGTCATCGAAGCCTGTCGTGCGATTCGTTCCGGTCTCTGTGACATGGCCCTCGCCGGTGGCGTCACGGTGACCCTTCCTCTGAAGCGAGGATATTTTTACACCGAGGAGGGAATGCTCTCCGGCGACGGGCATTGTCGGGCCTTTGATGAAAAAGCCTCCGGCACTGTCTTCGGAAACGGGGCCGGCGTCGTCATGTTGAAGCGCCTCAGCGACGCCATTCGCGACCGCGACCACATCCATGCCGTCATTCGGGGAACGGGCATGAACAACGACGGTGGAGTGAAACACAGCTACACCGCCCCCAGCGTCGAGGGACAGGTCGATGTGATCCGTATGGCTCATCGCGATGCCGGAGTCGAGGCTGATACGATTGGATACATCGAAGCCCACGGCACCGGCACTCCGCTCGGCGATCCCATCGAAGTCACCGCTCTGACCAAAGCATTCCGCCTCTCGGGAGTGAGCGATAACCAATTCTGCGCGCTTGGCTCACTGAAGACAAACATCGGTCACCTCGATGTCGCCTCGGGCGTCTGCGGACTGATCAAGACGGCGCTCTCGCTCGAAAATGCGGTGATACCTCCCATTCTGCACTATCAGAAATCGAATCCTAAGATCGATTTTCCGAACAGTCCCTTCTTCGTAAACGCCGCACTCACGCCGTGGACCTCGGGATTGCGGGGACACCCGCGAAGAGCGGGCATCAGCGCCTTTGGTGTGGGCGGAACCAACGCTCATCTCGTGGTCGAAGAGGCACCGATGGTTGAGTCGTCTCCATCCCCCCGCCGCAATCAGCTTTTCCTGATCTCGGCCCGTTCTCAAGAAGCGCTCGCGAAGGCATCGGAGAATCTCGCGAACTTCGCGGACAATTCCGGAACCACCGACTTCGCCGACGCCGCCTGGACTCTCGCGATTGGACGCAAACCCTTCCGCTGCCGGCGAGCGGTCGCTGCGGAGAATTTCGATGCGCTCGCCGCAACTCTTAATTCGGGTAAGGGGGTGACCGGTCTGGCCGATCGCAGCAATCCTCCGGTGCATTTTCTTTTCCCCGGTCAGGGCTCCCAGCACGTCAACATGGGGCGCGTCTTCTATGAGACTGAACCCCGCTTCCGGAAGCTCGTCGATCACTGCTCGGATATCCTCCGCCCTCTCCTCGGTTTATCTTTGACCGATATCCTGTATCCTGCCGAGGGATCCGATCTTGAGGAAGCGGCGGACCAGCTGAAACACACTGTCCTGGCGCAACCCGCCATCTTCGTAATCGAATATGCGCTCGCCGACCTCTGGCATTCCTGGGGTGTCAAACCTGTCGCCATGATAGGCCACAGTGTCGGCGAGTTTGTTGCGGCCTGTCATGCGGGCGTGTTTGATCTGGAGAGCGGGCTCAAACTGCTCGCCGCACGGGGCAGGCTCATGGGTGAACTTCCGGAAGGCGGCATGCTTTCGGTACGTTTGTCAGAGTCCGACCTGCTCGCCCGTCTCCCCGATACCCTCGACCTCGCTGCCGTGAATAATCCATCTCTCTGCGTCGTCGCCGGACCGCGCGAAGAGCTTGCGAAGTTCACCGAAGAGCTCGAAGCCGACGACATCACCGCCCAGATTCTTCATACCTCGCACGCCTTCCATTCTCGCATGATGGATCCGGTGATTTCCCGGTTTGCCGCCGCTTTCGAAGGGGTCACTCTTTCCGCTCCGACTGTTCCGATACTCTCCACCGTCACCGGAGAGTGGCTCACCGAAAAGGAGACCACCGATCCGCTCTATTGGGCAAAACATCTTCGCGAACCGGTGCGCTTTCACCGTTCCGTCGTCACTCTTGGCGGGGAGAAACCCGAGCAGATTTTTGTCGAAGTCGGCCCCGGCCAGACCCTGACCGGACTGGTGCGTCAGTCGTTGGATCGCAAAGCCGGACATATCACCGTCTCGACCTGCCGCCACGTCAAAGAAACCACCTGCGACCACGCCAACCTGCTTGAGTCCCTCGGCAAACTCTGGACCGCCGGAGTCGAGGTCGACTGGGAGGCCTTCTATTCGGGAGAAGCCCGCAAGCGAGTGGTGCTGCCAACCTATCCTTTTGAGCGCAAGCGCCATTGGGTCGAAGCAACACCGATGAGCGATTCCCCCGCCCTTCCCTCCCTTTCTATGCCAGCGGCAGGCAACACCGCGGCAACTCCAGTTCAAGAATCTCTACCGGTTGAAATAGTCATGAGCACTCCTCAAATCACCTCCCGTCGCGAAGCCCTTGCCGGGGCCATCCGTGCCGTCCTCACCGACCTCTCGGGAATTCCCGAAGAAGAACTCGCCGGTGATGCCTCCTTTCTCGAACTGGGCTTCGACTCACTCCTCCTGACTCAGGTGAGCAAGGCACTCCAGGGCGAATTCAAGACGGAGATCACCCTGCGCAATCTCATGGGCGAACTTTCCAGTATCGATGCCATGGTCAGTCATCTCGACGCGGGCCTTCCGGCTGACCGGTATCGCCCCGCCGCACCGTCGACTCCGGTTCAGGCGCCGACACCGGCTCCGGTCCCGGTCGCTGCCCACCTTGCAGCATCACCTCAGGTGGCGGCGCCGGCGGTTTCCTATTCCACTCCCGTGTCCCCGACCGCTTTCAACATCCCCGCCCTTGGCAACGGCAGTGTGGTCGAAGGTGTCATCGCCCAGCAGCTCGAACTGATGCGCCAGCAGATCGCTCTGCTCCAGGGAGGGACTTTCGTCCCCCAGCCCCCCGTTTCCGATCTCAATCCTAATCTTAGTCTCAATCCTAATCCCTCTGCTCCGTCACCCTTACCGGTAAAGCCCGCTGCTTCTTCAGCCATAGAAGCGATTACTTCCTCCTCCAACGTCTCGGCTCCGACCACGACGATCAATCGCAACCTCGACGACAGCCTCAATGAGCGTCAACGCCGCCATCTGGACGAGCTGATCGAAAAATACATCGCGAAGACGCGCACTTCCAAGGAACTCACCGCCAAATACCGTCAGTGGCATGCCGATCCGCGCACCGTCTCGGGCTTCAACCGCCGGTGGAAGGAGATGATCTACCAGATCTCGGTCAAGAAATCGAAAGGATCGCGCCTCCTCGATGTCGACGGCAATGAATACATCGACCTTCTCAACGGATTCGGGCCGAACTTCCTCGGCCATTCCCCCGACTTCGTGACCGGGGCGCTCAAGGCCCAGCTCGATTGCGGGGTCGAGGTCGGCCCCCAGTGTGTCAATGCGATGGAGGCCGCACAGCTCTTCTGCGAGATCACCGGAAACGAACGCGCCAGCTTCGTCAACACCGGCTCCGAGGCCGTTCAGGCGGCGATGCGCCTTGCCCGAACCGTGACTGGACGCGACAAGATCGTCATTTTCACGAAGGACTATCACGGAAACTTTGACGAAGTGTTAGTCAAAGGCGTTGGCTCGGGTGATGCGATCCGCTCACTCCCCATCGCTCCCGGCATTCCGCGCCGCGCCGTCGACGACATGATCGTGCTGCCCTACGGCACCGACGAAGCGCTTGAGATCATCCGTAAGCGCGCCCACGAGCTCGCCGCCGTCATCATTGAGCCCGTCCAGAGCCGTCGTCCCGAGTTTCAACCCATCGAGTTCGTCCGCGAAGTCCGCGAGATTACCCGCCAGTCCGGCACGGTTTTCGTTTTCGACGAAGTCATCACCGGCTTCCGAACCGGGCCCCGCGGCGCCCAGGAGTTCTACGGCGTCGATGCCGACATCGCCACCTATGGCAAGGTTGTCGGCGGCGGCATGCCCCTCGGCGTGGTCGCCGGCAAGGCCGAATATATGGACACCTTTGACGGTGGCATGTGGCAGTATGGCGACGATTCATTCCCGGAGAAGGGCGTCACCTTCTTTGCCGGTACTTTTGTCAGGCATCCCCTCGCAATGGCGGCGGTGAAGGAAGTGCTGCTGCACCTCAAGGCCAAAGGGCCGGAGTTCTGGCAGGGCGTCAAGGACAAGGCCACCCGTCTCGCCACCACCGTCGACCGCATGTTTGTCGAAAACAACGCGCCGATCCGCATGCCGAACTTCGGCTCTCAAATGTTCATCCGCGTGGACGAGAATCACAAATACGCGAACCTCTTCTTCTTCCACCTCCGCAACAAGGGCGTCTTCCTCCTTGAGGGATTCCCCACCTACATGACGGCGGCGCACACGGATGAGGACATTGATTACTGTATCGCCGCATTCCGCGAATCCATCGCTGAAATGCAGGAGGGAGGTTTCTTTGAGGTCCCCTCGGGCATCACTGTTCCTCATCTGAACGGATCCCGTCTCACCGGGCCGAAGAGGCTGCTCACCGCGGCTGCACCCGAACCTGCCAAAGAGGCAAAAAAGTCCGTGACGGCGGAGGCTCCGCGCATTCATCCGATGACCGAGCCGCTCGCCGAAGTCTGGCTGGCATCGCAGATCAATGAGAGCGCTTCCCTCTGCTTTAACGAGATCAATCTTGTTACCCTACGGGGCGCGCTAAACACGGAAGCCCTGAAGTCCTCGCTCGCTGATCTCGTTGCACGCCACGACGCGCTTCGCGCGGTCTTTCCAGCCGGAGGCGAGGGATTCATCGTACAACCCTCTTCAGTTCCGGACCTGACACTCCTTGATCTATCGGCCCTGCCTGCCTCCGAACGTGAACGCACCGTCGCGGAGACACTCGACCGCGAGCGGAACACGGCCTTTGATCTGGAGAAGGGGCCGCTTTTCCGTGCCGCACTTCTCAGGCTCGGTGACGAGGAGCATCTCCTCGTCCTCAATGCTCACCACCTCGTCTGTGACGGTTGGTCCTACAACGTGCTCCTCGCCGAGATCGCGGACGCTTACGGAGCCCGGATCGAGGGGAAACAGCCCGTCTTCGAACCGGCTCACCGCTTTGCCGATCACTGCGACACCGTCGCGGCGCGTGAGGCACTTACGACTGTGACCCCTGCCGAAACTCATTGGATGAATGAGTTCTCCAGGCCGGTCCATCCGCTCAAGCTTCCCATCGATTTCCCTGCTCCCGCCGAGCCTGATTTTCGTTGTGACATGGTGGTCGACCACTTTTCCCCGGACCAGGTTCGTGCGCTTCGCAAGATTGCGGGCAAGTCGGGCGCAACGCTCTTTGGACTTCTTCTCGGAGCCTATCAGGTCCTCCTCCATCGCCTCTCGCGTCAGGAACGCTTTGTCGTCGGCTTTCCCGCTGCCGGTCAAAACGGATCCGCTCCCGGCGGACTCGTCGGGCACTGCGTGAATTTTCTTCCCTTCGTCGCCGGGATCAATGAGGCGGAAGCATTCAGCGAATTTCTCAAGTCGACGCAGCGACGTCTCCTCGACGCCCTCGAGCATCAGGAGTTCACCTACGGACGCCTCATCAAAAAGTTCAGCGCCGACGAGAGACCGCTTATTGAGGCAGTCTTCAATCTTGAACGCGTCAATGACGGTCTGGCCATGCCGGGACTGAAGACTGAAGTCGCCGAGATCGACCGTGGCTACACCTCGAACCCGCTCTTTCTCAAGGCTCGCGAATATGAAGCGGGACTCGAGATCCGATTTGACTATCAAACCGCTCTTTTTGATGGGGAAAGTGTCGGTCAATGGCTCGCCATTTACCGCGCCATTCTCGAAGGGTTGATCGAACGACCCGGGGCAACGGTGCAGGAAGTTGCCTGCTCGCTTCCGGATTCCCGGATGTCACTCCTCCGTGAGTGGAATCAGACATCGACCGACTATCCCAGGGACAAAACCGTTTCCGAACTCTTTGATGAAGTTGCCTCCCGCCGGGGAGCGGCCACAGCCCTTCGCTTCGACCGGGGAACGATGAGCTATACAGAGCTTGCCTCACTCACCGACCGGATCGCTCACGGGCTCGCCTCCGCCGGGGTCAAGGCCGGCGACCGGATTGCGATTTTCCTGGAGCGTTCTCCTGAGGCGATTGCATCTCTCTACGCCGTTCTGAAGAATGGCGCGGTCTGCGTTCCGCTCGATCCGGAGTATCCGGCCGACCGTCTCCACTTCCTTCTCTCTGACAGCGGGGCGACCCTCGCTATTGCAGAAGCAGGATGGATGGACCGGCTCCCGGGCGATCTCACCTCAGTCACTCCGGACCGCCTTGCCAAAGACGGCCAGGGACGCGGATCATTTCCCACCGCAACACAAAACGCAGGCGACGCCGCCTCCATTCTCTATACCTCCGGTTCGACCGGGAAACCGAAGGGCGCCCTGATCCCCCATCGCGCGATGGTTCGCCTCGTCCGCAACACGAACTACTGCCACTTCAGTGAGAATGAAGTCTTCCTCTTCGCTTCGAGCCCCTGTTTTGATGCGTCCATTTTTGAGATACAAGGTGCCCTGCTCAACGGTGGCATTCTTGCTCTGCCTCCGGCAGGACGTCTCACGCTGGACGTGATCGCCGGGACGCTGTCCACTCACGAAGTGACGACACTCTGGCTCACAGCGGGTCTATTCCAGGTGATGGCAGAGGAATGTCCCGAGGCTTTTGTCGGTCTGCGGCAGCTCATTTCCGGAGGTGATGTAATGTCGCCCGTCCACGCGGCAAAGATACTCGCGATGCATTCCGGCATTCGTCTCCTGAACGGATACGGTCCGACCGAGAGCACAACTTTCACCTGCGTCAGAGAGGTGGAGGAGGCGGATCTCTTCGCCGCCGCAATCCCTGTTGGAAACCCGATCTCGAACAGCACTGCCTGGATTCTCGATCAGGCCGGAAATCCTGTTCAACCCGGAGTCCCAGGAGAACTCTGCACCGGAGGAGACGGACTCGCACTCGGCTACCTTAACCGGCCCGAGTTGACGGCGGAAAAGTTCATCTCTGATCCCTATTCTACGATTGAAGGCGGTCTGCTCTATCGCACAGGAGATCTCTGCCGCCAACGGGCTGATGGTTCCATTATGTTCATGGGACGAATCGACCAGCAGGTGAAAATTCGCGGGTTTCGCGTCGAACCGGGCGAGATCGAGGCCTGTCTCGGGCGCCATCCCCTCGTCGGACAATGCAAGGTCGTGGTTCGTGGAGTCAGCGCGGCCGAGAAGTCGCTTGCCGCCTATGTTTCACCCGTCAACGGAGTCAAACCCGCCCCGGCCGAGCTGATCGGCTACATGCGCGCCAAACTTCCGGAATATCTTGTCCCTGCCTCGCTCGTGGTACTCGACACGATGCCACTGAACGCCAACGGGAAAATCGACGCGAACGCACTCTCTAAAAATGACGCTGCGCCGTCCTCCGCTGTCGGGACACCGAGTCAACCCACCGAAACGGAAACCATTCTCGCAGGGATCTGGAAAGAACTGCTGCACACGGCCGAGATCGGGCTCGATGACGATTTCTTTTGTCTCGGCGGTCATTCCCTTCTCGGTATGCGCATGTTCTCCCGCATCCAGAGACGCTTCGATGTTTCGCTGCCACTCGCCGTTCTCTTCCGTGCCCCAAGCGTGCGTCAACTCGCCACTCTCATCGACGAGAGGCGCTCCTCAGCGCGCTCCGCTCCGGGCGACACCGTCGCCGTAGAAACGCCTGACAGGACGATAACTCCATCACGGCGTGGCGGCATCCACCTAACCGAAGCCCGGGAAGCGGGTTCCAGCGAACTTGCCGAGACGACCGTCGCAATTCAGCCGAAGGGGAGCCTTCCGCCCCTCTTCGCCGTCCATGGCGGTGACGGAGGCATTCTCTTCTACGGGAACCTCGCCTCACGCCTGGGAGAGGACCGGCCCTTTTACGCCTTCGAAGCACCGGCTCTCACCGCGACCTCCCCCATTCCCGACGAAACCGTCGAGCAGACTGCCTCGCACTATCTCGCGGAACTCCGCAAGGTCCAATCCGAAGGTCCCTACCATCTCTGCGGATACTCCTTCGGCGGCGTGGTGGCCTACGATATGGCCCGACAGCTTCTCGCCGATGGCGAACAGGTGGAGTTCCTCGGACTTGTTGACACCGAGAACCCGGCGGCACAGGCCCGTAAACTCAGCATTTCCGAGCGCATCGCGGTGAACTGGAACAAACGCAATCTCGCCGACAAAGGCGTCATCGAAAAGGTCGGCAAGATTGGCGCACGGATCGGAAGCGGTCTCGCCTACCGCCTCTACTTCGAGGCTGAGGACGCGGTCGCCCGCACTTTGCCCCAGGCCAAGGGCGCCGGTTGGCTGCGCCAGGTCCAGCTGCGCAAAGCTCACGAGAAGGCGATGGAACTCTATGAGCCCGGGCCGTTCAACGGAAAGATGACCTTGTTCCGCGCCCTCGTCGGCGGTGACAAATTCGCGATCGGTGACGACTACGGGTGGAACGACCTTGTCGACGAACTTGAAATCGTGGATGTGCCGGGAAACCACGTCAGTGTTTTCCACCGTGATAATATTGATGCGATTGCGGCGGCATTTGGAAGGGCGCTGGCCGCCATCGAATCTCCCTTGAAAGCAGTTTGATTGGCCAGCGTGACACCAACGGGTGGAGCCCGGGACTCTGGATTCAAGCCCCCACCGTCGGATCACGCACCTCCAGCACGCCCTTCACCGCTTCGAGCAACCGCTCGATGCGGATGGGTTTACTAATGACGTCCTTGACCCGCGGATCGCGATTCAGTGAATCAGGAAGTTTCGGGTCGTCCTTTTCACGGACAAAGATCACCCCGGGAGCCAATAGTTTCGGGCCGTGGCCCGAGGAGTAGGCCTTTGAAATCAGTTCGTAGAGCATCGGGCCGCTCAGCTCCCCGGTGATCATCCCGAAGAAAAAGAGTCCGTAGCGCCGCTGCAAGGCCAGCTCAAAAGCCCTCAAGGGATCCGGAGTTGAAACGACCCGACAGGAGGTGAAATTCTCCAGGGTTTCCCGGATGAGCCGGGAAGTCGACGCCACAGGATGGGCGACGAGGACGTGGAGGGGGCTCTCCTCCACCGACTCTGCCGGAATCTCAATTACCTCCACAGGCGTGTCTGCCGCCACATCGGGAACCGACACGGGACCCACCTCATGGCCGGATCTCTCCCGCGGGGAGGCGATACTTCTTAGTGTTGTCCATTTCCGTTCTGCGGGACTTTCCATAGGGGTGACGACGCGGGGGGCCAAATTCTAGTAGCCACACAGCATAAGCTGAAAAACATGAATTTGGAAATCCGGAGAAACGACTTCGTCGAGATGGATCCAACCGCGATCCACTCCGGAAGGAGTGATTAAAAACAACATTCGCCGCAAAGCCGTGTGGGGGTTCAACCCCATGGTGGAATTCTAATGCTTGTCCTAGCGTGCAAATGACAAAAGAAAAAAACAAAACAACTCCCTCATGAAATCCCCCAAGATCACCCTCCTCTCTACCGCAGCGCTGGCGCTCGGAGCATCCCTTCTCCTTATTCCAAATTCACGCGCAGTCGATGAAAAAACAAAATTGAACTCAGCAGACGAAAAATTCATTCAGGAGGAAGCCGCCGCCGGTGTCGCCCTCGTGAAGCTAGCTGAGCTCGGCGCGAAAAGGGCCAGCCGCGCAGATGTCAAGGATTTCGCAGGAATGATCGTCGCCGACCACACCAAGGCAAACGCTGAACTCGCGACGCTTGCCGGCAGCAAAAGTGTTGAGTTGAGCTCGGAAGTTGATTCCAAGCACGCTGATACCTACGACGAGCTTGAGACTGAAAACGAAAAGGACTTCGACAAGGAATTCCTGTCCGTGATCGTGAGCGGTCATAAGAAGTGCGTTAAGAACTTCGAAGATGCCGCCGAAGACGCTGAAGACAGTGAGGTGAAACTATGGGCTGCCAAAATGCTCCCCGCCTTGAAGTCACATCTTCAGAAAGCCGAAGAATTGAGTTCCGCACCAACCGTGAAAACAGGAGCGGCCGCTTCAGGAATTGCGTCGACCGAACCCGACAACACGGCCCGCAACATGCGTGACCGCGATGCCAAAAACCTTACCCCGCTCGATCAGGGTAACAGCCAGACGGACATCGACACCACCGCCGAAATTCGCAAAAACATTCTGAATCTGGAGGACCTCTCGATAAACGCCCGGAATGTGAAAATCATTACCTCCGGGGGCCGCGTCACCCTTCGCGGACCGGTCAATACCGCGGAGGAAAAACGCCTCATCGGAGAGATCGCCAATCGCCTCGCGACCCCGGAACTTGCCGACAACCAACTTGAAGTGAAGTCCGCAGAGCCTGCCAACTAACTCAATCTCCGCTAATCCAAGAACTCGAAAAAACACCATTATGTCAAAACAATCTGTATTCTGCATCGCTACTTCACGCCAACAGGCTGAACAAATCGTTGATCAACTCAAAGCTGCCAGCTTCTCAAACGAAGACATCTCGGCGCTCTTCTCTGATCAGGATTCCGCCCACGATTTCGCTCACGAAAAACACACGAAGGCACCGGAAGGTACCGTCGCCGGTGTCACCACGGGTGGCGCTATCGGAGGCGCGCTCGGCTGGATCGCCGGAATCGGCGCACTCGCCATCCCCGGAGTGGGACCATTCATTGCCGCCGGCCCAATCATCGCCGCTCTCAGCGGCGCCGCGATCGGTGCCACGGTGGGAGGTATCACCGGCGGCCTCATCGGCATGGGCATCCCCGAACTCGAAGCGAAACGCTACGAAGGCAAGTTGAAGAACGGCAACATCCTCATCTCCGTGCACACCGAAAGCTCGGAAGAGATCAAGCGCGCCAAAACGATCTTCAACAATGCCGGAGCAGAGGACATCTGCACCGTGTCCGATTCCACCACCCCCAAACCGCCGAAAGGCGAAAAGGGCGGTGAGTGCTGCACCCCTGACAAAGCCATCACGACTGAGACAGCCCGCCGCGACGTTGTAGCACCACGTTAAACCGGCGGAAAACTCCTGCGATCGGGAAACTCCGGTCGCAGGCGTGTTTCCCCTTTACCCCCAACCCATAAAACGAACCATGAACACACTGAAAACACTTTTCCTGGCCGAACTCGCCGACATCTATGATGCCGAAAAGCGGATCGCGAAAGCATTGCCGAAATTGGCCAAAGCAGCCACCTGCAATGATCTCAAGGCGGCCTTCGCCGGTCACCTCGAAGAAACCAAAGGTCACATCACCAAGCTCGAGGAGGTTTTCGCCTGTTTCGATCTTAAGGCAAAAGGGGCAACCTGTGAAGCCACCGTCGGTCTCCTGAAAGAAGGCGAGGAAATCGCGAACGAATTCAAGGGCTCGCCCGCGATCAATGCCGCCCTCATTGCCGCAGCGCAGAAAGTGGAACATTACGAAATGGCCACTTACGGCTGCCTCCATGAATGGGCCGAATTGCTCGGCAGCAGGAAAGCAGCTTCCCTTCTCAAGGAGATCCTGAAAGAAGAGAAGACCGCGAACAAATCACTTAACGACCTCGCACACGCGAAAAGCAACGTGGAAGCGATGGGTGAACTGGCAAGCGCAGGCCGCTGAGCCTCCTGGTGCAACCGGACAACTTGAAGACTTCATCACATGGAAATTCTCTACACAATCATAATTGGCCTGGTGGTAGGCGTGATCGCCAAGCTCCTGATGCCAGGCAAGGACCCCGGCGGTTTTATCATTACCACCTTGATTGGAATAGGAGACAGCAATGAATAGGCCCGGATGAGGGCATACAGGAAAGCCGCGAACACCACATAAGAGGCGATCGATTCGTGGCGTTTCTCCCGCTGAATAGCGGCCGGCTCGTCGGGCTCCATATTGATTCTTTCTTACGGTGATTCTCTGACGCTCAGAGATTTCCAATCTAACGATTCATCGCCCGGGAACGATGGGGTCTTTCCCCACCTCCAACCCGGGGACTACTGAAAAGAAGGTTCAAAGGTGAATCCACAGAGGTATCCGGTAGGTCCTCACCCCATTGGCCAATCCCGGGAATTACATTTAGGTAATAAACTGCTCCCATTATTCCCCTTCCCTACCATTCAGGCGCCCCCCGAGATGCAGGTTCCCCCAAAGCAGTTTCCCAGCCCGATGGAACATCGACTGATCCTCCAGATTCAAAAGATCGCCGTGATTGTTAATCCGGCATCGGGCGGATCGGAGCCCCCCCTTCGGGAATTGAACGAAGCACTGGGACCATTCGAGTCGACGATACAGGTCACTCAAACAGCGGACGATGGAATCCGTTTCTGCCGCGATGCGATTTCCAAGGGGGTGGATCTGATTATCGTTTATGGCGGAGACGGGACGATCTCACAGGTTCTCAACGGTCTCGATGGTTCAGGGATTCCGCTCCTCATCATGCGCGGAGGCACGGGAAACCTGATTGCCGATGAATTAAGCCTGCCGGTCGGAGTCCCGGAAACTCTCGTTCTTTTCTCCGGCGGCGCGGCCCGGGTAAGACCTGTCGATCTTGGAATGATCAATCAAACAACCTGCTTCGTGCTTCGCTGCGGTTGCGGTCTTGAGGTGAAGGCCCTCCAGGAAACAGTCTTCGAGGGAAAGTCCGACTGGGGAAAACTCGCCTACGCAGGAGGGTTGTGGAAGGCACTATCCGAACAGGAGCCCATCGATTTCAAAATCTGGATTGATGATGCCACCGAACCAATCGAAGAATCAGGCATCGCCCTGACAGTGGCCAATGCCGGACGCATCGGAGCGGGACCCCTGATTATCTCTCCGAACGTTAATATGTCGGACGGACTACTCGATGTCTGCCTCATCGAAAAGGCCGCGCTTAAAACCGTAATGGAGCTGATCTCTTCCAATATATCCGGCGGCAACGCACCTCCCGCCAATCTGGAGACGCCCTCTCTCATCCGGGTGCAGCAAGCGAAGCGAATCCGCGTCGAGACCGGAACACCGGTGGAGTTCCAGGCGGATGGAGATGTTATCGGAATGACACCCTTCGAGATTGAAGTACGGCCCGCTGCGGCATGGGTCGTCGTCTCACCTGAACGAGTAGACGGAGTCGCCAGTTGAAAAGCATCCTCAACGCGCGGCTGCGTCTAATCAAAGAGGGTCTTGAGCGACGCTACACAGGGTTCTGTCGCCGTTTTCCCCGCGTGGCACTTTTTCTGGGACTTCTCCACCGTCGCCGCCGCCCGCTGAAGGGACTTTTCATCGTCGTCGCCCACACCCTTGGATCTATTTTTTCCATCCAGGCGGTAATGCAGACCCGGTCCGAACAGGGAGCGGTCGCCTGGGTGTTTGCCCTGAACACGATTCCGGTCGCGGCTGTACCCGCCTGGTTCGTGTTCGGCAACAACAAGGTGGCAGCCTACCAAAGTGCGACGCATGTGGGCATGGTGGAAGTCCGACCACTCGCGGAAAAGCTGATCCAGAATATGGACATAGCTGGAGTGAATCCGGAAGTCTCCACCTCAAGGGAATCGGAGATACTCTCCATCGATCATAGCGAAACGCTGACGCGGCTCGAAGCGATCGGATCCCTGCCGCTGATGAAGGGCAACTCCGCCAGATTGCTCGTAGACGGAGACGCGACCTACGAAGCAATCCTCGACGCCATTTCAGGAGCTGAACATTACATCCTCATGCAGTTCTATATTTTCCGGGAGGACAATATCGGAAAACAGATACGCGATTCGCTTGTGGCAAAGGCAAAGGAAGGAGTTGATGTATATCTGCTCCTCGACAACCTGGGTTCCATTGGCCTTTCCGACAAGTTTATCGATTCGATGGAGCGCGAGGGAATTGAGGTGAGGTATGTCATGGATGTCTCGGGGAAGGCGAACCGCCTTCAATTGAATTTCCGCAATCACCGGAAGATTCTTGTGGTCGACGGGAAGCGGGGGTTTCTCGGCGGCCTCAATATCGGCGACGAATATCTCGGAAAAGATCCCAGGCTTACCCCGTGGAGGGACACCCACATGGAATGGCGCGGCCCGGTGGTGAAACAACTTCAGGTTCCCTTCGCCGAGGATTGGCGATGGGCTACGGGGGACCTGCTCGATCAACTCGACTGGGAAGTTCGGCCCGGGGATGTCACAGGAGACGTGGAAGCGCTCTGCCTCGCGACCGGCCCTGCCGATCCCTTCGAAACCTGTGCTATGGGATTCCTCACCCTGATCGACGGTGCCCGCGACCGGATATGGCTCGCCACTCCATACTTTGTTCCCGACAACAAGGTCGTTACCGCCCTGCAACTGGCGGCGATACGGGGGGTGGATGTGAGGGTGATTCTTCCGGACCTCTCCGACAGTCGACTCGTCTACCTTTCGTCATTCTCTTATCTCAAGGAACTTGAAGACGCGGGCGTCAAGTTCCACCGATTCCAAAACGGATTCCTGCACCAGAAGGTAATGATCGTCGATGATTCGCTCTCGGCAATCGGATCCGCAAACCTCGACAATCGATCCTTCCGTCTCAACTTTGAGGTGATCGGGATCGTGTCTGACACCGCCTTCAACGGAGAGGTCAGTCGAATGCTGGAGGCCGACTTTACTCGATCCAAACCCACCGGATCCAATTCCCTGACAGAACAACCTTTCTGGTTTCGCCTTGGCGTCAGGCTTTCACGGATGCTTGCGCCAATCCAGTAAGGATGCTCCGCGTCGAAAACAACTTCGCCCCCCCTATTAAGCGCACTCAGTTCATGAGCAGGGCAGTCGGGTTTCAACCCATGGACGGCGCTGCTCGCAATGTCAGATTACTTCCGGAGAAATCATTCCTCAATCATACCCCATGCAGCAAAAATTTTCCGCGGAATCAAAACCCGAGGCTCATCCCGACAGCGTCAATGGCAGGCTCGCGAGGAGCCTCGATTCGGAACGAAATGATATCATCAGCGAATGGCTTGACCGGGTGCGAAAGGATCCTGACATTCCGACTGATTCTTTGACCCTGGATCAAGTTCGGGACCACCTTCCCCAACTCTTCGATGATTTAACCGACACCCTGAACCGCTATGGCAGCGAGGTTGTAGCAGAGCGATCGGAAAGGGACGGCGAGGAACATGGAGCCGCCCGCTGGCAGCAGGGATTCCAACTGCCCGAGATGCTCCGTGAACTGATGCATCTCCGCTCGATTCTCATCAATCGACTCGGGCTTTTCGAGTCGAACAATGAGGATTTTGGAATGGTAGCCCGACTTTTTGTCACCACGACTCTCCATGGTTTCCTCGATCGGATGGGCATCAATGCGACGGAGCAGTTTCTGACACAAGGACTGCATGAAAGGGAACTTCCACCCAGGACCGCTTCCTAAATCTCCAGAGACGGGGATTCCCGGACTCATCACGCTCGTTCAAACAGCACATCCCCTGTCACATAATCTCATCGAGTAGGGTTTGACCCCATAGGCACCCGACACACACGAATTACTATTCTAAAAATGATGAACGTCCTTTTGACCAAAGCCATCTGCCTCACAAGCCTGCTTTCGATCAATATTCGCGCATCAGACGCCGAATCAACCAGACCTGCCGACACCGCTCATCGGGAGGAATCAGGCGTATTAGCACACGGTACCATTTCAGCGATAAGCAATGACAGGATCATCGTCGTCGCTCCCGGCTCTCGCGAACCCATCCGATATTCCCACTGCGAAGGCACAGTCTACGTCGATGAGAGTGGCGATCCAATAATGCTCGACGTCGTGAAATCAGGAGTATCCGTCACAGTCTTTTACTCACAGGCTGAAGATCAGCGAATGGCCAACCGGGTCATCGTCGGCAAGAGGCCGGCCACCCAGATAATTCAAATCGATTGCTAAAGCGCCCCCTCGCCTTTGACACAAAAGGGAGAATTTCATGTCCAAACACAACAGTCGGCAGACAAGGATCCAAAAGCCATGAATCAATCCGATATCACCTTGGAGTGTATCCGCACCGGAAACAATCTGTTGCGAGGAGAGCTCTCCGCCGTCCAGACCTATGAGCTGGCAATCAAGAGACATCCAGGATTGGCCACAGCCTTTGATCTGGATAGAATCTCGCGCGAGCACAGACGATCTGTCCGAATCCTCACAGCAGTGGTGCGCGGTATAGGCGGAGAGCCGACAAGTAGTTCAGGTGCCTGGGGAGTCTTCGCCAACAGCGCCCCGACTGCAGCCAACTTCCTGGGGGCTCAATCGATGGTCGAGTCACTAAGGGTGGGTGAAGAACAAAGTCGAAACGACTATGAGGACGCTCTCGATGCTGAAAACACGACGGAGAGTTTTAAGACAATCATCCGTTCCGATCTGCTAACAAGCGTCGAGGATCACATCACCAGTTTGGAAAGACTCCAGAACGCAGTCTCCTGATCTTTCTCCAGCTGGAGTCACGGTAAGGTCGCGGGCAAGATCGAGAATCGTTGTCCTTTCTCGTGGCGTGAGACCGCAGGGCAGGTTCCCCGGACGTCCGGCATTCCATCCCACGTGAGATTTCGCTTTTTGTAACGGGCTGGATTTCGATTTTTTGCCCCTTGGCGTCCGCGCTGTCAGCCGGGACTGAGGGAGGGTTAGGCCCTATAGCTGGTGCCCCGTAATCCGCTTTAAGTAACCATGACCCCACTTTTCTTCAATGAACTTCCTGAATCCAATGAAACATCAAAACGAACCTCCCCGAATCCTTAACTTACCTGCAGCCCTGCTGGCAGCGGCGTTAATAACTCTTGTCACCCATCCCATTTCGAACTCCTTCGCTCAGGAAGCGTTTACCGACGAAGCGGGTACTGAAGTACTTACCCGGGGTCCGGTGCACGAAGCGTTTGCGGGGGTGATCAGCTATGAGGCTGTTCCGGGTGTCGTGGTAGCAGCAGCTCCGCCCGAATTGATAGAAGAGATTCCGCCGGGCGAGCGTCCCGTGGGCGATGACGTGACTTGGATTCCCGGCTATTGGGCATGGGACGATGAGCGGAATGACTTTCTCTGGGTCAGCGGAATATGGCGCGCACTTCCACCGGGACGTGAGTGGATCGTGGGTTATTGGGCGGAAACCACCGCAGGATATCAATGGACTTCCGGTTACTGGGCTGATGCCGTCGCGGAGGATATAACCTATCTGCCCGCACCCCCTCGAAGTCTGGAAGAAGGGCCCAATATTGCAGCCCCGTCGTCAAACCACGGCTGGACCCCGGGCTGCTGGATCTGGAGTCAGGAGCGCTATGCATGGAGTCCTGGTTACTGGGCTGAGGTTCGACCGGATTGGGATTGGATGCCCGCGCACTATGTCTGGACCCGTCGCGGTCATGTCTTTGTAGACGGCTACTGGGATCACTCGGTGCAACATCGTGGAGTTCTGTTCGCGCCGGTCTATTTTGACCGCGGGGTCTATTCCCGCCCGGGCTACTCCTACTCTCCCTCCATCGTGATCGATCTGGGCGTGTTTGCTTCGCATCTCTTCCTGCGTCCGAATTACGATCACTACTACTTCGGAGATTATTATGCTCCGAGGTATCGGGAGAACGGCTTCTTTGCTTCCTTTTCCTTTCATTCCAGCCGGCGCGGCTATGACTCGATTTACGCCCGTCAACGGTGGGAGCATCGAGATGATCGGGACTGGGAACACAGGCACGAGCGGGACTACCAGTTTCGCCGTGATGACGAAAGCGCAAGGCCCCCCCACACCTGGGCAGCTCAAAGCCGAATGGATGCCCGATCGCCAGACGTTCTTCGCAACCAATCCATGCTGGCCACCTCACTTGACCAACTGTCCGCGCGGACAGACTCCTCGACGCGCTTTCAGTCTGTAGATCAGGATGATCGGCAGCTCCTCGCACAACGTGGGAAAGAAGTTCAAAAATCCCGCGAGAAACGCCGTGACCTTGAAGTTACGAATGCGGAAACCCAGCGCGAAGGTGGCAAGATAATCCCTTCGATAGTCCCCGCCTTAGAGACACCAATCGCAGCAAAAGCGAATGACGAAAGGAAGGGAACCGACTCACCACCCGAGCGTCAGCGCGGCCCCCGGCCGCAAGATACTACTGCCGGGAGCGCCCCCCGAACCGCGACCCAACCACAACCCGGGAATTCCTCCAAGGGCAGCAAAGGCAGGGACATGAATCCCGAGTCTCCACAGGAACCGGGAGTCATCCCTCAGCCGCCAATGACCGAGCCACAACCCGGTCGTCTCTCCACGGATACCAAAGGCAGGGACATGAAACCGGGAGTTCCTCAGGAACCGGGGGTCAGTCCTCAGTTGCCAACTACCGAGCCACAACCCGGTCGCCTTTCTACAGATACCAAAGGCAGGGACATGAAACCGGGCGCTCCGCAGGAGCCTGGAGTCAGACCTCAGCTGCCAACTACCGAGTCACAACCAGGTCGCCCCGCTCAGGAGAGCAGAGGCAGGGAGATGATTCCGGACGCTCCTCAGGTGCCACAAGTCCGTCCTCAGCTGCCCGTCCCTCAGCCACAACCCGGTCGTCCCGCTCAGGAAGGTAGAGGAAGGCAGATGAAACCCGAGGCTCCACAGGTGCCGCAAGTAAGGCCTCAACAGCCTGCCCCACAACAACAACCTTCGCGTCCTGCGCAGGAGAGCAGAACCAGGGAGATGAAACCCGAGGCTCCGCAGCTACCGCAAGTAAGACCTCAACAGGCTCCTTCCCGGCCACAACCCGCCCGCCCTGCTCAGGAAGAAAGGGGCAGAGACAAGAAGGATGAAGAGCAACGAGGCAGAGGGAATAGGAACTGAAGGGAAATCTGATTGCTCTTACCCCGTTTCGGCGCACGCCCGAGCGGGACAGTTCCGGGGGAACATGACAACCCAACGCCGTAATCTATCGGGACCGTGCTTGGGTTAGTAGGTCACGAATGCCGTATGCCCTTCTCCCGGAGTGATCAAAAAATCTTAGCTCCTCTTGTGAGATGCTTTTACATAACACCCCGCTTTCCCTCCGAGGGGATCGGCGATAAGGATGGAGACGCCAAAAAGATCGTCGTCCCGTCGGCGCATTCCTTTTGGCGTTTCTCGATGCAAGAGTCTGCGGAACGACTCCCCCCTCCGGGGGGCGACAGCCATTCTTGAGTATCCACTCGTGACCGACTCTCCCCTTGCGACTATCCGATCTTCCTCAATGTTGTCCCTCTCCTTTCCGGAGATCTTTTCCCTATGGGTGACAACGCGATCATTAAAATTCAGGGAGCCCGCCAGCATAACCTGAAGAACCTCAGTCTGGAGATCCCGAGAAACCGCTTCGTTGTGATCACCGGGGTATCGGGCTCCGGCAAGTCGTCTCTCGCCTTTGACACCCTCTATGCGGAAGGACAGCGCCGCTATGTGGAGTCACTCTCGGCCTACGCCCGCCAGTTCCTCGATCAGCTCGAAAAGCCGGACGTTGATTTCATCGAGGGGCTCACGCCGGCCATCGCGATCGAGCAGCGCAGCTCCCAGCCCAATCCCCGCTCCACCATCGCCACGGCGACGGAGATTTACGATTACCTGCGCATCCTTTACGCGGCGCTCGGGCTTCCTCACGACCCTGAGACGGGAACGCCCCTGGTCCGCCACACCATCAAAGACATCGTTGATCACCTCACCACGTTCCCTGAGAGCACCCGCATCATTCTGCTCGCTCCGGTGAAGAAGGAAAAAGGTGAGACGATACGGGAAGTCCTCGAACGCTATCGGGCTCAGGGCTTTCTTCGCGCCCGGATCGACGGAAAGATCGTCGAAATCGAGGAGATAGCCGAAAAGGCGAAACCAAAATTGGCGGACATCGTCATTGACCGTCTCGTCGTCCGTGAAGACATTCGCAGCCGACTCGCTGACTCTCTCGAAATCGCGCAGAAGCTCTCCGAAAACCGCATCAGCGCCCTCGTCCAGCCTCCCGGTGCGGAGGACTACGAGCCTTACGATTTCACCTTCAACTACACCAATCCGGAGACCGGATTCTTCCTGCCGAAACTGACGCCGAAACATTTCTCCTTCAACAGCCATTTCGGCGCCTGCGCGAGCTGCCACGGTCTCGGTTCCCGCCTCGTCCCGGATGGCGAACTGATGGTTCCCGACCCTGACAAGTCACTTCGCGACGGAGGGGTCAAAACCTGGTGGACGGGATCAAAGTCACGAAAGGGATTTCATCAGCGGACCATCGAAGACCTGGCGAAAGCCTACTCCGCCGATCTTGACGCCCCGATCCGCAGCCTGCCGCGCGAGTTCAAAAAAGCGCTCCTCTACGGGGACGACTCTTTCGAGGGACTGTCGACCCAGGCAACCCGGCTTCTCGAAACAACGAAGAGCGAAGTCACCAAACGAAATGTCCGGCGCTTCATGTCCGCAAAGCCCTGCCCCGACTGCGAAGGCAAACGGCTCAAGGATGAGATTCTTTCGGTGACACTCAACCATCAGTCGCAGCCGCTCTCCATCGAGGGCTTCACCGCGCTCTCCATCGCCGAAGCGATCACGTGGCTTGGCGGCGTGATCCTTTCCGACGTGCAGGCCACCTACGCGACCGAAGTCCTCACCGAAGTGAAAAAGCGTCTCACCTTTCTCAATACCGTCGGTCTCGGCTATCTCTCGCTGGATCGCCAGAGCGGGACCCTCTCGGGCGGGGAAAGCCAGCGTATCCGTCTCGCCACCCAACTCGGGGCCGGTCTCGCCGGGGTTCTCTACGTCCTCGATGAACCGAGCATCGGACTGCATCAGGCCGACAATGAGAAGCTCATCGCGACCCTGAAGAATCTGCGCGACGTCGGCAACACCGTCATCGTCGTCGAACACGACGAGGATACAATCCGCGCCGCCGATCATCTCCTTGATCTTGGTCCGGGTGCGGGGGAAAACGGAGGCCAGCTTCTCGCTCAGGGCACTCCCGACGAAGTCATTGCGAATCCCCGCTCGATTACCGGGGCGTATCTCTCCGGTCGTGAAAAGATTGAAATTCCTACGCCCACCGCATTTGCCACCGAGACCCGCGAGCTCATCGTGCGGGGGGCCCGTGAGCACAATCTCAAGAATATTGATGTGCGTTTTCCCCTTGGAAACTTCATCTGTGTGACCGGCCTCTCGGGGAGCGGCAAGTCAACCCTCGTCGATGACATTCTCCGCCGCGCCCTCTTCCGGCATTTTCATCACAGCAAAGACAAACCGGGCGATCACGACGCCGTGGAAGGTCTCGAGCACATCGACAAGGCCATCGTCATCGACCAGGCTCCGATCGGGCGCAGCCCCCGATCAAATCCGGCGACGTACATCGGTCTCTTTGGTCCGATCCGGGATCTGTTCTCGCAGCTCCCCGCCGCGCGAACGCGGGGTTATGAGCCGGGCCGTTTCAGTTTCAACGTCGCGGGAGGCCGCTGTGAAACCTGCGAAGGTGACGGCCTCATTCGCATCGACATGCATTTCCTCAGCGACGTCTACGTAACCTGTGAATCCTGCAACGGGCGGCGCTACAATCGGGAGACGCTCGATATCACCTACCGGGGCAAAAGCATCGCCGACGTCCTCGAGATGACAGTGGAGGAGGCTCTCGCCTTCTTTCAAAAAATCCCGAAGATCAGTCAGCAACTTCGCGCCCTGCGCGACGTTGGCCTTGGCTACGTGAGACTGGGGCAGTCCGCGACAACCCTCTCCGGCGGAGAAGCCCAGCGAATCAAACTGGCGACCGAGTTGGGGAAAACCGCGACGGGTAAAACGGTCTATCTACTCGACGAGCCGACCACGGGCCTGCACTTTTCCGACATCGCCACGCTTCTGGAAGTCTTTTACCGGCTTCGTGATCAGGGCAACACGCTTATTGTGATTGAGCACAACCTCGACGTCATCAAGTGTGCCGACTGGGTCATCGACATGGGACCCGGCGGTGGAAATGCCGGAGGTAGCATTGTCGCCGAAGGGACTCCGGCACAAGTGGCGAAGACAAAAGGCTCAGTCACCGGTCCGTATCTGGGCAGGGTATTGCAGCGGGGAAGCAGGTAATTTTTCCGGGGACGACTTCCGTCCCTTGTCCACCCCGACCCCGTCATTGATCTGAAGAATTCTTTTCAGACAGAGACGCGTCATGGAGCTATCGTCCCTCCGCCTCCATGCGCCTTCTGATCGTCGAAGATGAACCCAAAACCGCAGCTCTCCTCGCCACCAGACTCGGCGAGGAGGGATTTGAGGTGGTAAAAGAAGAGGACGGTGAATCCGGCCTGGCGCAGGCACTCAGTGGATCATTTGAAATATTGCTCGTAGATATCATGCTGCCAAAGCTTGACGGCTTAAGTCTCGTTCGTTCCATTCGGGCAAAAGGCCTCGCTACGCCTGTCATTATGTTATCCGCGCGCGGCGAGATCGAGCAGCGGGTCGAGGGGCTTGACGCCGGTGCGGACGACTACCTTCCGAAGCCCTTCGCGATGTCCGAACTTCTCGCGAGAATACGCTCTCTAGTGAGACGCAACGCACAACAGAAACCTAGCCGCTTCGTACTCGACGACCTTTCTTTCGATCACCTGACACGTGAGGTTCGGCGAGCCGGCCGGCGCATAGAATTGTCCACAAGGGAGAGCCTCCTCCTTGAATGCCTTTTCCGGGCGGAAGGACAGGTCGTCAGCCGGAGAGATATTATCAGCAAGGTGTGGGAGTATGACTTCGATCCGGGAACTAACCTTGTCGAGGTCTACGTCCGCCGCTTGAGGGAAAAGGTTGATCGGGATTTCCCCAACTCACTCATTCAAACGATACGCGGACTCGGCTACGCGTTAAGGCTTGGATCATGACACTACGTCGACGCATCCTTTTGTATTACTCCCTCACACTCAGCTTTTCGCTGGTGGTCGTGGCTTACTGGAGCTGGTATGAACTGACCGAGCAGCACAATGAAATGCGGCAGGGTTTCGCGCTTGATGCCCGGGAAAACCACCCCCCGCTTGAGGAAGCTCTCGAAATCGTCGTCTACGGTGGCCTTCCTGCCATCCTCCTTGGAATTCTCATCGGCGGGTTCCTGATGCGGCGGGCTTTTCAACCGATCGAGAATCTGATCGAAGCTCTCGAGAACACCGATGTTTCCAATCTTTCCGCCCCGGTGCCGCGCAATGGCAATGGCGATGAGTTAGATCGCATGGCTGCTGTGTTCAACCGGATGAAGGAACGTCTCGAACTTTCATTCGCCCGGGTGCGTGAGTTCACTCTGAACGCCTCCCATGAGCTGAAGACGCCTCTCACGATCATGCACAGCACGCTGGAGCAGACGATCACCCGGGCGGATGCGACTGAACACGAGCGGGAGGATGCCGTTGCCCTGCTTGAGGAAGTGCAAAGGCTTTCCACCATCGTTGGCCAACTCTCATTTCTGGCGAGGGCCGACGTCGGATTGGTATCCTTCTCCCGTGAAAAGGTAGCCCTTCATGATCTGGTCAAGGATCTGGCTGAGGAGATCGCCATTCTTGCGACCGGAAAAAACCTCACCGTCAGCGTTTCGCTCGGTGAGCCGGTCGTGGTTTCCGGGGATAGAATGAGACTTCGTCAGCTCCTCCTGAATCTCGGCGATAACGCCGTGAAGTACAATGAGGATGGAGGGGAGATCGAGCTGACTCTGCACGAAAAGGACGGTGAAGCGATTCTCACTATCTGCAACACGGGCGTTTCCCTCTCACCGGAGCTGAACACCCGGGTCTTCGAGCCATTTTTCCGGGGAGACTCCGCCCACAATAGCGTCATCGAAGGAAGCGGTCTGGGCCTTAGTATTGCGAGGTCCATTGTTGAAGCACACTCGGGTCGTCTTGATTTTGAGACCCTCGCTGACGGGCACACCTGCGTGACCCTGTCGCTCCCTCTCGCGGTTCAGCAGTGAGCTGCTGATTATGAAAGAACTGTCATCTTTCGGCGGCTGCGTTGACTAAATCCGCCACGGGGCCGTCATTTGGAAAAGACGGTCACGTAATGAAACTGGTTCGCACTCCGCATCCCTCCTCAAGCAGACCGCTTTCTGTCTGCATTCAGGAAAACCCTTCGCGCGTTTCCACCGATCACCAGGGTGGACCAGCCCCCCGCACTTCCCGGTGAAAGTTTCCTGACATCGATCAGACACACCAAAGCCCCCCTGACAGAACACCCTCGAAAACATGCAAGGCCAATCTCCCTCTCTTGAGCTCGTCTACCCTGTCCCGGACCGGGATCGGGTCCTCCCTGACAACATCTTCGACACTCCAACCGAATCCGTTCAGGATTTCGCCTTCAATTCCAAAGTTGCCTCCGTGTTCGATGACATGGTTGACCGTTCGGTTCCCTACTACCGCGAGATACAGCGCATGACCGGTCAACTCGCGGCGGACTTTGCGGTTCCCGGAACGATGATCTACGATCTGGGATGCGCCACCGGAACAACGATGGCGCTGATGGACCGCAGTGTCTCCGCCGAAGTCACCCTCGTAGGAGTCGATAATTCCGCCGACATGCTTCAAAAGTGCCGCGAGAAGCTAGAAGTCGCCGGAATCGAAAAGCGATTCAAGCTTGTTGAGGCGGACTTAAATCAGGATTTCGAAATCGAGAATGCCTCGGTTGTTCTGCTGGTGCTGACCCTGCAGTTCGTTCGACCGCTCCACCGGGAGCGCCTCATCAAGAGGATCTATGACGGATTGATTCCAGGCGGCTGCGTCATCCTCGTGGAAAAGGTTCTCGGAGAGAGCTCCCACCTCAATCGTCTCTTTATCGAACATTATTATGAGTTAAAGCGGGCGATGGGCTACTCGGATCTCGAGATCTCGCAGAAACGCGAGGCGCTTGAGAACGTTCTTGTTCCCTACCGTCTGACCGAGAATCTGGAGATTCTCGCCAAGATCGGGTTCTCGCAGGAAGACACATTTTTCAAGTGGTACAACTTTTGTGGAATTGTCGCCGTGAAGTGAACCTTTGATTTCGCCCCCTGCTATGATCTCTCTCGGCAATTTTTTCTTCAAGTATCGAAACGGGCTCTTCCCTCTGGCAATTGCTCTGTTGTTCATCCCCTCGCCTTCTTTGTTCTCCGACTGGCGAATCGCAGCTGCTGTCGGCATCGGGTTAGTCCTCCTAGGTCAGGTCATTCGGGCGGTAACGGTTGGCCTCGTTTACATTGTTCGGGGCGGCAGAGGGGGCAGGGTCTATGCGGATGACCTCGTGACCGAAGGCATGTTCTCGCATTGCCGAAACCCTCTTTATGTCGGCAATTTCCTCGGAATTCTCGGTGCGGTGGTCTCGTCAAACTCTCTGGTGGCAGCCGTGTTCGGCGGGGTCTTCTTCCTGGTCGCCTACATCGCGATCACCCTTGCCGAGGAAAATTTTCTCCGGGGTAAGTTCGGCGACGCCTACGACACTTATTGCGCCAACGTGCCCCGGTTTACGTTTAAGACGAAAGGTCTTGGCACGACCCTGGGTGCCTCCAGGTTCAACTGGCAGCGATTGATCGTCAAAGAATACGGAACCATGTTCGTTTCGCTTTCCGGCGTCCCTTTGATTCTACTTTTCACCCGCCATCAAATCAGCTCTCTCCCCTGGTGGGAGGACGGATGGGACATCGGGCTCTTAATCGCAATCACCATCCTGACAGGCGCTTACTGCCTCGCCCGATGGTTGAAGAAGTCCGGAAAAATCACAGAGTAATCCAAGTGAGCGGCTCATCGGGAGCTGATGATTCAAGAGGGCTGCCAATCCACCATGGAACGCTGGAAGATTTACGCTTTCGCCGCCGCCTTCTTTGCCGGACTAACTTCTGTTGTTGCCAAGGCAGGGCTGAAAACAGTGGGTGCGGACCTGGGATTGGCCATTCGCACGGTTTTTGTTTTTGCCTTCGTCATGCTCAGCACTCTCCTGCTGACCGATGCAGCCAGGACGGCGACCAGCCTTCAGTCGGCAGGGTGGAAAACTGTCGCGCTCCTCGCCCTTTCAGGTCTCACAACAACGCTTTCATGGATCTGCTACTATCGGGCGATGCACGAGGGGAGTGTTTCGTATGTCGCCCTGGTGGATAAAGGCAGCATCCTCGTGACCCTTTCCCTTTCGATTCTGCTTCTCGGTGAACCGTTCACCTGGCGTGTGGGAATTGGAGCCCTATTTGTTGTCGCCGGTCTTGTGGTGCTGGCCGGGGGAAAGTAGCCGCTCATCCCGGGTGATTTCGGTCAAATGGGGCGCGGCTCCAAAAATCCGGAAAATACTGACACCTTTTTGATCAGCTGGATATCCCACATCCTCTTGGAGTTAGTCTGCGTCAGGAAACTCCTCTGACTTCGATCGCACGTGTTTTTGATTGCCTGAAGTTATAAATACCATATTTTTAATATAATTTTAGATTCATGACCGAACCTTTTATCCACGTTCCAGCATCGGCAGAGGCGGAGGATTTCAGGGTTCCGGCGCCATTGGAGATGGCGTCCCTATGTCGTGACATTCCCGAGGACACGACGGAGCATTACCGCTCATTCTACGAAAACGCCGTCGAGGGATTCTACCGCACCACGATCCACGGGGCCTATCTGCGGGTGAATCTCGCCCTGGCGAGAATGTATGGCTACGACAGTGTTGCCGAACTCGTCCACGTCTCCCGGCTCAGCGCGAGAAAGCTCTATGTCGAAGCGGGGCGCCGGGCTGAGTTCGTCCGGAGAATGGAGGAATCAGAGGTTTTGTCAGGGTTTGAATCCGAAGTCTTCCGTCGCGACGGAACCCGCATCTGGATATCGGAGTCGGCCCGGGTCATGAGAGACAAGGATGGAGGTATTCTCTACTTCGAAGGGACCGTTACCGAAATCACCCGGCAGAAGGAAGCCGAGCTCGCCCTCATTGCATCGCGTGCGGAACTGGAACGTCGTGTGGAGGAAAGAACTTCAGAGCTGAGGGAACAGATGGAGCGATTCGACCGCCTCATCAGCAATATTCCCGGAATGGTCTACCAGCTCCTCCTCTCCCGTGACGGCAAGACCAGCTTCACCTACGTGAACGGAGTCGTCATGGACATCTTCGGACTCAATCCCGAGGAGGTTATCGCCGGAGCAGCGGATCCGTTCACGATGGGACATCCGGATGATACTGAATCACTCCGAAGATCCGCTATCCAGGCGATCAAGACGCTGGAACCCTGGCATTGGGTCGGACGCATTGTGTGCAAAGCGGGATCGGTCAAATGGATTCACGTTCAGTCTCGTCCGCTGAAGCGGGATGACGGCACCCTTGTCTGGGACGGAGTCGTCACCGACGTCACGGAACTGCACGACACACGGCACGCCCTGCAGAAAACCCAGAAGCACCGCACCTCCATCCTCGAAGTCTCCCCCGACGGTATCCTGACCATCGATGCGGAGGGCAAAATACTCGGAGTGAACTCAGCCGCCGAACGCACTCTCGGCGTGATGGAAAAAGCGATCATCGGAAAGCGTTTGTCCGACATCCTCTCGGAAAACTCACTGCGCTTTTTCGGAAACACTGATAAATCGAAATTTTCCGACCTGATCGAAACCATAGTCGCCGGAAAGCGTTGTGAAGTGAAGGCACTGCGCTGTGACGGATCAGAGTTTCCTGTCGAGATCACCGTCTCCCCGGTGTCAATGGAGAGTGAAAAGCTCTTTACGATCAATCTCCGTGACATCAGCGCGAGGAAGCGCTTCGAACAGCAGTTGCGCGAATCCCGCGACGACGCGCACCGGGCCAACCGGGCGAAAAGCGACTTCCTTTCCCGGATGAGCCATGAGTTGCGCACCCCGTTGAATGCCATCCTCGGCTTCAGTCAGCTCCTTTTGCGTCGGGAGATTGATCCGAAAAAATCCGAGAAAGTGGAGTTCATTCAACGAGCCGGCAAACATCTCCTCCACCTCATCAATGAGATCCTCGATCTGGCGCGAATCGAATCAGGAAAGCTCTGCTGCTCGATCGAAGAGGTCTCTACCGTCTCCGTCATTGAGGAGATCGCGGTTTTTGCCGGCCCCCTCGCTCAGGAAAGGGGAATTGCCCTGAATCTTAATCTGCCGGCCGGGAAGGACTATCTGGTTTCCGCAGACCAACAGAGACTCAAACAAATTCTCCTGAATCTGGTCGCCAATGGCATCAAGTACAACAGGGAGGGCGGCTCTGTTACCGTCGGCTGCGCCCTGCTGCCGGAGGAGTCGATTCGTCTTACGGTCTCTGACAACGGGATCGGCATTCCTGCCGACCGTCTTCCCGACCTCTTCACTCCGTTTGAGCGCCTCGGCGCCGAGATGAGTGAAACCGAGGGAGCCGGAATCGGACTCGCGCTATCACAAAGTCTCGCCGAGCTCATGGGTAGCCGGATCACCGTCGAGAGCACGGCAGGCGTGGGGAGTTGTTTCTCGCTTGAACTCCCCCTCGCCCACCTCCCCGCGCGAATTGAATCTCCGGTTCCGGTATCGGACTTCATCGCGAGGACTGGCGCCACCGTTTTTCCCTCCGCACGCTGCCCGGCGGAGAATCCCCGGCATCTCCTCTATATCGAGGACAACCCGGTCAACCTGCGTCTCATCGAAGACATCGTCTCGGAATGCGGTGGATGGGAAATCGCCACCACCAGTCGTGGCCGGGAGGGAATCGCGATGGCCCGGGCCACGGTGCCGGACCTCATCTTTCTCGACCTGCATCTGCCCGACCTCAGGGGTGACAAGGTGCTTCGCCAACTGAGAAGAATCCCGGAGCTTTCCGGAACAAAAATTGTGGTGATCAGCGCCGATGCCATGGACCAGTCGACCGACCGGTTCTCGACGATCGGAGCTGACTTTTTCCTAACCAAACCCATCCGCGTTTCCCGTATCATCGAGCTGCTCGATACGGTCGCGTCAGAAGCCGGGGGGCTACCCGCATGAAAGCGCTCGAAACGTTCATCAAACAGGCGCGCTTTCTTATCGTCGACGACGAGATCACCAATGTCTGCCTTCTTGAGGAAACCCTGATTGACGAGGGGCTCAACGAATTCGTAAGCACGACCGATTCCCGGAAGGCTGTCGAACTGTTTCGGGAGTATCAGCCTGACATTGTTCTACTGGATCTGATGATGCCCTATCTGAACGGCTTCGAAGTCCTCGACCGGATCAACAGTCTCATTCCCCCGGATCAGCTTGTTCCGGTGATCATCCTGACTGCCGACATCACACCGGCGACGCGGAACCGGGCTCTCAAAAGCGGTGCCAGGGATTTCCTCACAAAACCACTCGATCCGGATGAGCTGATCCTGAGATGCCGCAATCTTCTGGAAATGCGTCATCTTCATATCGGCCTTGAGCAACAAAAGCGAAAACTCGAAGCTCGCATCGAACAGACCAGCGTTAGTCTCGAAACCACTCTCGAAGAACTCAAGCTGAGCCGGAGCCTCTCCCTGTATCAGGACCGCTTGCACGTCTTCGCTGAAATGACAGGCGGTGTCATCCACGATTTCAACAACTGTCTGTCCATCCTGAAAGGCTACAGCGATCTCCTGCAAATGGAGGGAATGCTCGATGACCCCGGCAACGCCCTCGAAATGCTCGGGCACATGAGCACCGCAGCGTCCGACGCGGCCGGAGTCGTGGGCCGTCTTCGCCATTTCTACAATCCCGACAAGAATGATGACAAATGCCTCCCCGAGGACTTGTCCGGCCTTCTCAAAGAAGCGGCGGATCTGTCGAGAATGAAGTGGGAGGCGGGTGCCGCGGGAAGTGACCTCACTATCGATCTCAGGTTCGAGCTAGACCACACCGCTCCCCTTCTCTGCAACGCCGCCCAGGTCCGTGAGATGTTCATCAATGTCATCTTCAATGCCATCGACGCGATGCCCTCCGGTGGAATCATCACCCTTCGGAGTATTGATACTGAGAGCGGAGTCCATATCGAGATTGAAGACACCGGAATCGGAATGCCGGAGGAGATCAGGCTGAAATGCCTCGATCCTTTCTTTTCGACCAAAGGGGAAAAAGGCACCGGGCTGGGACTGGCCATGGTAAACCGGATTGTTGCCGAGCATGGCGGCACCCTTTCGATACGATCCCGGACTGGAGAGGGAACCGTGTTCTTGATCGACCTCCCCCGTTCCGCCAATCGAACCGGACAAACCGGGATGACCCTGTCACGCATCCATCGCCCGCTGAGGATCCTCTTTGCCGAGGACAATGACTCGGTAAGGGAGGTTGTCAGGCGCTTTCTTGAAGCGGACGGTCACTCCGTCACCGCCGTAGCAAACGGGTGGGATGCTTCCAATGTCTTCAGCCCGGACCACCACGACCTTGTTGTGACCGACCTTTCCATGCCTCGAATGAACGGCGAATCGCTCGCCGACCATATCAAGGCAATCTCTCCCGCCACACCGGTCATCATGATCACCGGATTCGATTCCCTCATGCTGCCGGGAGGAAGCACCCCTGCCAGCGTCGATTCGCTGCGAAGCAAACCTGTTTCGAGAAACGACCTGAACCAGGCAATCTCGGAAGCCTTCGCCGCGCAGGGACTTCCGTCCTGATCTTGATCTTGATCTTGATCTTGATCTTGATCTTGATCTTGATCGAAGAGGATTAAGACCAGGATCAAGATCAAGAAAAAGACTCTGAGTTCGAGTTAAACCGGGTACTCCCACGGGGCCCGATAGTCTCTCCTCAGGAGCTTGTTCGCCTCCTCATCTCCGGGAAAGGTCTCCGTCTCGCCATTCCACTCGACACCGCGGCCCAGCTTCTGACTGATCATCCCGAGCAGACTCATGTTTGTCGCGAGGTGGCCGATCTCGACATCGGCGACGGGAAGACGCTTTTGCTCGATGCACTCGATGAAATCCCTCCAGAGCGGGGGCACATTGTGCCCGTCCTTCTCGTCATCGAATTTCGGGTCCTCGTGGATAATCTCTCCTCCCTCGGCCGGATAGAAGGTCCATCCGTCGCGCCATCCCATGTGAAAGGTCCCTTTGGTTCCGTAGAAATAGCAGCCGACCTTCGACTTCTCGGCCTCGTTCCCGGCAAAACGGCGATGCTCCCACACGGCGGTAAACTTCTCAAATTCGTAGGTCACGACCTGATGATCGGGTGAATCGGAGGTCTGCTCTTTCTCATTCAGAACGACAGGTCCCTTGATCGGGCGCCCCCCCATGGACGAGATCTTCCGTGGATGTTTTTCATCCGACCACCAGAGAATCTGATCGAGCCAGTGCACTCCCCAGTCACCGAGAATCCCGTTGGCGAAGTCGAGGTAGTTCCGGAAGCCACCGGGATGAATGCGCTTGTTGAAGGGACGCAGTGGAGCGGGCCCGCAATAGAGGTCCCAGTCCAGGTTCGGCGGTACCGGTGAATTCGGCGTCGGAGCCTCGGGACCTCCGCCACTGTGGGCAAAAGCACGAATCATCCCGATCTCCCCCGCTCCGCCTTCTTTGAGAAACTTCATCCCGCTGACGTGATGCGGCCCGATGCGGCGATGCATCCCGACCTGCACGACCCGCTCGTGCTCGCGCGCCGCTTTCACCATGGCCCGGCTCTCCTGAATGGTGTGGCCGGTGGGCTTCTCGACAAAGACATGGGCTCCGGCCTTGATGCACGCGATCCCCTGGAGGGCGTGCCAGTGATCCGGGGTCGAAATGATCGCGATCTCGATCTTCTCCTTTTCGAGCATCTCGCGATAGTCGCGATACATCGCCGGCATTTTTCCGGTGATGCTCTCGACTTCGTCCGCCGAGACTTCGAGCTCATCGGCGTCGACATCCACGAGCGCGACGACATCGACTGAACCGTCTTCGATTGCCACCCGCAGGATGTTCATTCCCCACCATCCCGAACCGATCAGGGCAGTGCGATATTGTTTGCCCGGTTTGTCCTGAGCTCTGATCCAGGGGCCGATGGCCTGGCTGGTCATCACGGCGGCTCCGGCGGCGGTTTCGATAAATCGGCGTCGATTCAGGGGTTTCATGAAGGATTGGGAAATTTACAGGGGCGAAAAGGTTGCATGCAGGTCCTCACTGCGCGACCTACGTGATTGTGATAATGAAGGCCGCCTTTTACGATGCCAAGCCCTACGATCAGGAATTTTTCCTGAAAGCAGCGGCTCTCAATGCCATCGAGATTGAATTTCACTCATTCCGCCTCTCCCGATCCACCGCCCCCACGGCCACCGGCTGCTCCGTTGTCTGCGTCTTTGTCAACGACCAGGTGGACCGGCCCTGTCTTGAGGTGCTCGCACGGGAGGGCGTTCAACTCATCGCCCTCCGCTGTGCCGGATTTAATCAGGTCGATCTCAAGGCGGCCGCCGCTCTTGGCATCCGCATCGTCCGTGTCCCCGCTTACTCGCCCCACGCCGTCGCCGAGCACACCATTGCCCTGCTCCTGACCCTGAACCGGAAGATCCACCGGGCCTACAATCGCGTCCGGGAACACAATTTTTCCCTGAATGGACTGGTTGGATTCGACCTTCATGGAAGAACCGCAGGCATTGTCGGCACGGGAAAGATCGGCAGGATCACGGCAGAGATCCTGCGTGGCTTCGGGATGGAGGTGCTCGCCTATGATCTCTTTCCCGACAAGGCCTGGGCCGCGGAAAACCGGGTCGAATACACCACCAAGGAGGATCTGCTCTCCCGCAGCGATGTCGTTTCCCTTCACACCCCGCTGACTCCCGAGACGCACTACCTGATCAACCGCGAGGCCATAGCGACGATGAAAACAGGGGCCTATCTCATCAACACGAGCCGGGGAAAACTCATCGAGACGACTGCCCTCATTGAAGCCCTGAAGCAGAAGAAACTCGGCGGGGTCGCCCTCGATGTCTACGAGATCGAGGAAGGCGTCTTTTTCGAGGACCTTTCCCATGATGTGCTGCAGGACGACGACCTCGCCCGGCTCGTCAGTTTCCCGAACGTGCTCGTGACCTCGCACCAGGGATTTCTCACCAGCGAGGCGCTCACCGAAATCGCCCGGGTGACGACGGAGAATATCGCTCGCTTCGGCCGGGGCGAGGACCTCATTGCGGGGACTGAGGTGAAGATGGTTAATTAAAACAGGCCCATTAAGCTAAACGTTCAGCTCAACCGAACCGAGCAGTCCCGAGAACTTGACGGATCCGATCATTATACGCTAAATAAAGCCTATTGTCATGATCCTGTTTCTTAACGCCGAATCTTTTGTCCATCCAAACAGAGGCACTTTCAGGATCCACTGCTGTTTTTCAATGATGCTGTTCGTGCTCTTCGGAGAAACGGGCGCCTTAGCTCAGACGGGGTCCGCTTGGACACCTCTATACAAAGATGAGCACGAAATGAAGAAGGTTACGGAGGGGAACTTCGAGATGGTGGATGGTCTGATATATGTGCCCACGTGGGGTAAGAAAGACTTGGTAAAACAGCCATCACCCGATGCGGCAATTCGAGCAAAAATCCACCTGAAAGAGGGGTGTTTTGCACCGGGATTGTTTCTTCGAAGTAATGAAGACGCGTCGATTCATTACACAGCTGGTCCTTCTCGCTTCGATGAAGCAACGCATACCTATAAGGCTATTTCCCTTCGATGGAAAAATGGCAACCAACGGGGAATTTTTCCAAGTGATTATATTTTAGAGAAACCGATCGGTCCAGGTGATGAAATCGCGCTAGAGTTCCGCTGTATTGGTACAACACTACTAGTGTTGCTGGACGGTCAGCCTGTCATCACCGTTCAAGACGACAAGATCACAGAATCGGGCCATTGGGGAGTTCGGTCTCAGCGCAACGGCTATTTCTCCGACCTCGAAGTTCAAACGCTCACGCCCGACTCCGCTCTTCCAGAAAAGCAGATTCCTGTCAGCAGTCAACCCTCCACACCACCGACAATGCCGACGACCTCAAGCGGTCCGCCGACAGAGGCAGATAAGCAGCTTGAAGCGCTCGACGCCAAGTTCCAGTCCGCCTATGACCGTGAGGTTGGGACGCCCATCGCCTCATCCATCGCTGAACTGAACACGAGCTACCTCGCCGCACTGGATCGCGCCATGACCGCCGCGACAACAGGCAACCAGCTCGACGAAGCACTGGCTCTGCGTGAAGAGAAGCAGCTCGTCACCGACGCGAAACCACTCCTGCCTCTCGATGACACCAAGGCACCCGCCACCCTCAAGAATCTCCGCGAAACCTACCTGAAACAGATCACGGTCTACGAACAGGAGCGGTCGGCGAAAGCGCAACCCGTTTTTGATCAGTACAGCAAGGCTCTCGACGAACTGCAAGCCTCCTTCACCCGCCAGAACAAACTGGATGAGGCGCTCAAGGTAAGGACAGTCAAAGAGCAACTTGGTGACAAAATGAAATCACTTGCCCTTCCCTGGGGCAACGCCGCGCCATGACACGGCATAGAATGACCCCTCTGCTCCGAGTCGCCCGGAAATCGCGGGGGCTGGATTCAAGATCGCTGCGGAGAACTGATCGTTAAACCGTAACACTCCGCCAACACCTTGGCTCAACTCGTCTCAGTTCAGCCAGAAATATCCCGCATTCAAATACGTCGCGTAGCTGACCCAGATCAAATAGGGCACCAGCAACATCGCTGCGGTCCGGTCGAGTGGTTTGAACCGAAGAATCGTCACAAAGATCCACACCCAGAGCGTCGCGATCACCGCGAGGGCGACACCGAGCCAGTGGAGCCCGAAAAATACCGGGGTCCACGCGATGTTGAGAACCATCTGAATGAAAAACGAAGTCAGGGCACGCTGTTTCGCCTGTCCGGCCGGAACCCGGTGCCAGACGAGCGCGAGCGAGATCCCGATCAGCGTGTAGAGCACCGTCCAGACGGGACCGAACACCGCACCTGGCGGCACCCCCGGCGGCCTGACGAGTCCCTCATACCAGTCCCTGAGCGAACCCATCGTCAAAAATGCCCCCGCTGCCCCGAGTCCGTTGATGACGATGATGCAGATGAGGATTTTTGCCCAGAGTTTCATGTGACGTGGAGTACTGCACCATTCGGGAAAGGTCCAGTCTATTCGAACGGGTGGAGAAATCAGGTGAATGATCGAGTCCCTCCGTTACATTCCCGAATCATGACTCTCACCGACCTGGGCTGGAACGAGCGCTTTGACGCCGAGTTCGCCCCCTTTACCAAAAAGGGGTGGGTCCCCGCGCGCCTCATTCGCGACAACAAGATCACTTACGGCGCACTGACGGAAGGCGGCTACGAGTATGAAGTCGTGATGAGTGGCAAGGTCTACCACGATGCCAGTTGCGACGCTGAACTGCCCGCCGTGGGGGACTGGGTCGCCCTGGAGATCGGAACGGGTGATCTCGACCACGTTATTCGCGCCCGCCTCTCCCGTCAGACCTGCTTTTCCCGCAAGGCTCCCGGCAAGAGCAGCGAAGAACAGGTCATCGCGGCGAACGTCTCCCTCGTCTGCGTGGTGACTGATGCCGGAACGGACTTCAACCTGCGGCGCATGGAGCGCTTCTTTGCTCTGATCGGGAGAAGCGGGGCAAAGCCCATTGTCCTCGTCAACAAATCCGATCTTTTCCCCGAGGCACAGAATCTCGAGGCCGCCGCCGCCATCCGCGAACTTTGTCCCGAGGCGGTCGTCCTCGTGACCAGCGCAATCAACGGGGAAAACGTCTCCGCGATCCGCCCCTATCTGAAACCCGGCGTCTCGATCACCTTCGTCGGATCCAGCGGGGTCGGAAAATCCTCGCTCATCAACACCCTCCTCGGCGACGACTGGCAGGAGGAAGGCGAGGTCAATGAGGTCACCGGCAAGGGCCGCCACACGACAACGGCACGTGAGCTCATCGTGCTCGACGAGGGCGGTATCCTCATCGACAACCCCGGGATACGTGAAGTCCAGATGTGGACGGACGAGCACACCCTGAGGGAAAAATTTATCGACATCGAAGACCTTGCCGCCCAGTGTCGTTTTCATGACTGCGGTCACGGAAAGGACACCGGGTGCGCGGTGCGTGAGGCCGTCGAAAGCGGCGTGCTTGCCACCGAGCGCTACGAGGGATTTCTGAAGCTGGACGAAGAGATCGCCAAGCTGAAAAAACGTCTCAAGAAACGCAACATGACCCTGGAACGTCGCGCCAAACGCGATCACCGGATCAAGGCCCGCAATCCCGAGGACAGAAAAGAATACGAAGCGGACCTCAAGCCGCGAGCCTGAAATTGCCCCATGAAAATCAAATCCGCCCGCTTCGCCACGAGCGCCGACAGCGTCGATGCCTGTCCCGCCGCCCAACTGCCCGAGTTCGCCTTTATCGGAAGGTCGAACGTCGGCAAGTCCTCGCTCATCAATCTACTCACCAATCAGAAGGGCCTCGCCAAAGTCTCCGCCCAGCCCGGACACACACGCCTTATCAACTTTTTTGTGGTGAACGAAGAGTGGTGTCTCGTTGATCTGCCCGGCTACGGCTACGCGAGAGCCCCGAAGTCGGAGCGCGATCGCTTTAACGACTTCGTTGCCGACTACCTTGAGTTCCGCGAAGGACTCACCCACGTCTTTGTCCTCATCGACAGCCGGCACGACCCCCAGAACATCGACGTCGATTTTGTGACATGGCTCGTCGAGAAGGGAGTCCCCTTTTCCCTCATCTTCACCAAGGCCGACAAACTGAAACCTTCGAAGGTGAAGGCAAATCGCGACCTCTTCCTCGCCGCCCTTGCAGAACACATCAACGGCCAGCCCTCCACCTTCATCACCTCGGCCACCTCGAAGGAGGGCCGCATGGATGTCCTGAGCGCCATCCGCGACCTAATGAAGAGCGGGAGTTGACCTATTTCAGCCTCGCCCGGATCTCCGGAGCAAAACATTTCAGCCGCAGGTCGTTGTCGGCCGCAATGGTCTTCGCAAGCTGGACCGCGGTGGGGCACTGGCCGCAAGCGCAGGCACTCACCGAGTGCCAGAGCGGAGCGGCCGCGTCCTCGTAACGCTCGAGCTTCTGCAGGTCTTTGACCGGTGCCGCCCCGAGCATGCGGGTAAGCCGCATTTCAAGCCCCTGAAAATGAAGCAAGGTGAGACTGAAATCACAGACGAGGAGCCAACCGGGAGTCAGGAGCATGTCGAAATGCCGGCGCGCATCCTCGATGGATTCCTCGTAACCCGCTTCGTTGCTGCCAAGGAGGCCGCTTAGGGTTTCGATCACACGGAGAATCTTAGCGACCGATTCGCAGGTGTCCGCCGCGCGGGAGAACAGCGATTCATTGGTCGTCGCGACGGCCGCGAGCCACTCTTTCTCCGTGCGGGGAGTCCCTAACAAATCAATCAAAATCCGCCGCAGGAGATCGTCGCGGTTTTTCTTCGCATCCTGACCGACCCGCGAAAGGAGAAGTGATTCGCCCGCCGTAAGAAATCCTGCGGATCCGGTCGCTTTTGAAACCGGCTTCACCTCGCGGATCGGTTCCGCTTTCGCCCGTGCCGGTTGCACCGCCCCCCCGAAGGCGGCGGCGAGGGACCCGAAATTACCGCCTGCCCCTGAGGCCGCCCTCTGCGTGGACTTGGGTGCGGCGACAGGAGCAACATTCCGTCCCGAGAACATGACCTCAAGGAGGCGGTTGACGGTATCACGTTGCGTGAACCGGTAGAGCGAGGCGACTCCGAGGCGATGCTGCACGAGCGCACATTCCTCCGAGGCCCAGAGTTTCATTCCCGGTCTGTCCTCACCGTGGTCGTGGAGTCCCGGAAAGCCAAAGGTATGGCGATCAAGGGCGACCTGTTTCGGGAGATCACCGAAGGACCACGAACTGATTCGCGATTTTTCAAAGCGGCCCTTTGACACCTCGGTGAATCGATCCCTAACCCGGTCGGCGAGGTGGGCCTGGAGTTCCGCCAGGTCGATGCCGCTGCCCACGATCTTTCCACGGTCATCGACGATCTCAAAACGGAGATGAAGATAGTCAGGGAGACGCTCCAGATCGAAGGATCCCGGAGAGATCTCGAGCCCGTAGGTCTCGTGAATAAAATCAATGATCCCCTCGAGCAATCCGCACTGGGGCTCGTAGTCCTCCCACGCCGCAATGAACTCATCGACGACCTCGCGGTTCGATGGCAGCATCGTTCGCAACTCCTTCCGCAGACATCGCAGGATCGCGGAAACTTTTTCACCGAGCCAACCCGGCACGAGCCACTCACCGAACCAGAGCGGAAGATGGGGCAATTCCACCAGCGGGATCGTCACGGTGATTCCGTCCCCGGGATCAGAGGGATTGTGCAAATAGCGTAGCGGAAAAATCGACTCACCGTCCGGCGAGACGAGTTTGTCAGGATAGTCCTCGACCGCGATCGGAGTGCTCTGCGGGATGATGCAATCCTCCAGCGCAAAGTCGATGAAGCCCTCCGGCTGGGCCGAGATCCATTGTTCGAAATCCTTCTGGGTGCAGATCGTCGGCGGCAGCTTGTCTTCGTAAAAGGCAATCACCGCCTCGGGATGCACCAGTCCCCCCAGACGCCGCATCTTGTGCTCGAGGCGGGCCGCCGCCTCCATCGTCTCGCGGTTGGATTGCAAGGCCACCAGGGGAGCGCGGGTGTTGCCGTTCACGAGCGCTTCGAGAATAAAAATCTCGCGGGAGAGGGCGCGGTCGATCCGCCCGTAATGGACACGACGTTTCTCCACCACCGGAAGCCCGAAAGCGAGGACCCGCTCCTCGCCGTAGACGGCTCCCTGCTCTTTGACCCAGTGGGGATTGTTATAACGGTAGCGACAGAGGTGAGGCGCGACTTTTTCGAAACAACCGGGATCAAACATCGCAAGGTTGCGCGCATAGAGCTTCGCTGTTTCGACAATCTCAAAGGCCATCACCCAGGCGGGGGCCGCTCCGAAGACTCCCGAGCCGGGAAAAAGATGGAAGGTCGAATCATTCGCCCCCTTGTAACCAAGTTTGCGCCCGAGGCTCATGCCGATCTGACTCGGGATCGCCGCGAGGATGGCCCGGTGAAGCGGTTCGGAGTAGGTGTCGCCGGGGTCGGTGATGGACTGCGTCGCCGGAGGCAGTTTCCACTTCATCTGGCGCAGCGTATCACGCAATTCCCGATGAAGGTTGATCCACTCCTGGGTGCGCCGGTAGTTGAGGAAATTTTTCTGACAGAACTTTCTGAGCTGATTGCCCGATTTGCTTCTCACTTCATCGACCGCAAACCAGAGCTTGAGCCAGGCGGTGAAGTCGGAGCGTTTGTCACGAAACCTGGCATGGGCCTCATCGGCCGCCTGTTGTTTATCCTGCGGGCGTTCGCGGGGGTCCTGCACGGTGAGGGCGCTCGCAATGATGAGTCCCTCGGCAAGGCAGCCCTCTTCGTCAGCAGAGATGAGAATGCGTCCGATCCGGGGATCAAGGGGCAGTCGTGCGAGGGTGTGACCCAGCCCTGTCAGCTCGGTGTGTTTACCCTGTTTCGTCAGGGCTCCGATTTCCTCAAGGACACGATAGGCCTGCGCAACCCGCTTTGGCTGGGGAGGATCAACAAAGGGGAAGGTGAGCGGATCACCCAGTCCGAGGTGCTCCATTTGCAGGACGACACCGGAGAGATTGGATCGCAGGATCTCGGGATCGGTGAACTCGGAGCGGCTTTCGAAATCCTCCTCCGTGTAGAGCCTGACACACACACCCTCGCTGATCCGTCCGCAGCGCCCCCTCCGCTGTCGGGCGCTCGCCTTGGAAACCGCCTCAATCTGGAGTCTCTGAATTCCCGACCCGGGATCATGACGGCTCACCCGCGCGAGGCCGGAATCGATCACAAACCGTATTCCCGGAATCGTCAGGGAAGTCTCGGCCACATTTGTGGCGAGAATGATGCGGCGTTTGTTTCGTATCGGATTGAAAACGGCCGATTGCTCCGCTCCGGCCTGTCGGGCAAAGAGCGGCAGAACGAGGGTGTCTCGGTAGTTCCGTCCTTCGAGCAGGTCGGTGGCGTCGCGAATCTCGCGTTCGCCCGGGAGAAAAACGAGGGTGTCCCCGAGTCGATCGATTTCGCCAAGATCCTCGAACGCCCGGCAGACCTGCTCGGCGAGCGGCTCTCTCTCATCGAGGGGCGCTTGATAGAGATCGGTCACCGGGTAGGTGCGGCCCTCGACTTCAATGACGGGAGCACCGTTGAAAAAGGTCGAAAAGGCGCCCGCATCGAGCGTTGCCGAGGAGATCACGATCTTGAGGTCCTTGCGGCGGCTCAGGGTGCGGTGGAGATACCCGAGGATGAAATCGATGTTGAGCGATCGCTCGTGCGCCTCGTCAATGATGAGGGTGTCGTATTGCTTCAGTTGCGGATCATTGCGGGTCTCGGCGAGGAGGACTCCGTCGGTCATGAACTTGACCCTGGTCGTGTTGCGGTCGGTGCGGTCTTCGAAGCGGATCTGATACCCTACCTCGCGTCCGAGTTCGACCTGGAGTTCGTCCGCGACGCGGCGAGCGACCGAGGTCGCGGCGATGCGGCGGGGTTGGGTGCAACCAATGCGCTTTCCATCGGTCCCCCGCCCCATTTCGAGGGCGATCTTGGGAAGCTGGGTCGTTTTGCCTGAACCAGTGTCGCCACACACGATCACGACCTGATGCGACATCAGGCTGGAGCGAATGTCATCACGTCGTTGCGAGACGGGGAGGTCTTCTGGAAAGGAAAGGTTCACGCAGGGGCATTGATGGCCGCAGGCAGGGGATGGTGCAAGGGGAGATGAGGAGATACTGCATCTCTGGAGAACCGGCCGCGCGGGCCGCGCAGCCCTACCCGCGCTGTCGCGAGGAGACAAAAGGTAGCCGCGATCAGCCTGATCGCGGATTGCGCGCTCTTGAACTCATCTCACGCTTCCCCGACCTCCCCACCGATTCCTGTTTACCCTCTCTCCCGCCCGCCGTATCATCTCTCCATGATCCCCGTCGAGAAAATCAAATACACGATCTGGGCCGCTGATACGGTTCGGGCGACTGAATTTTACACCGGCCTCTTCGGTGCCGTCGTCGTCCGGCAAAATCCCCACATCACGGAGTTGGAGATTGCCGGCGGACTCATCGCGATTCACAGCGGTGGCGAGGGGCTCCGTACCTGGACCGGAATCACACTGCAGGTGCCTGATGTCGTGGTCGGCGCGGCGGCGGTCTGTATGGCGGGCGGCCAGTGCCCGCGCGAACCGCAACCGGAAGACGGGGAGCCTCCGCACCTCGCGATGTGTATCGATCCCGAGGGAAATGAGTTCATGCTGACGCGGGATCGCCGTAAGTGAGAAAATTCATTCCCCGCGCAACCAGCGGCGCCGAGTCAAGTTTATCGCCTATGCCGATCTTTATTGCTGTCGTTTTTTTGAGCGCTTTCCTGCTCTTTCAGGTTCAGCCGGTCATCGCCCGCTACATCCTTCCCTGGTACGGAGGCAGCCCGGCGGTCTGGACCACCTGCCTTCTCTTTTTTCAGGTCGGTCTCCTTGGCGGCTACGCCTACGCTCACGGGTTGGTGACTTTTCTTCGGGAAAAGCGGAAGTGGCAGGTAGGGATTCATCTGGCCCTGATCGGTATAGCGTTCCTCCTTCTTCCCATCACCCCGTCCGATGAGCTGAAACCCGACGCGTCAGGCGGAAGCCCACTGGGCGGAATCGTAAAACTGCTGACGTTCACGGTCGGATTTCCCTATCTTCTCCTCTCCGCCTCGGGTCCGCTCCTGCAACACTGGTTCAGTGAGGTTTTTCCGGGACGTTCGCCCTACCGGCTCTATGCGGTTTCAAATCTCGGAAGTCTCCTCGGTCTGCTCACTTATCCGTTTTTCTTTGAACCGCTCCTGAAAGTCCCGCAGCAGACGATGCTCTGGTCGATGGCCTTTGCCCTCTACGGTCTTCTCGCGATCACAGCCGCGGCCTTCTTTCTGCGGCGAACGAGTTCCGGAACATCACTTTCATCGGAAGCCCCGGACGACATCCCCACTCCGCGTCTTGATGTGGGGATGTGGATCGCCTTCAGCGCCTGCGGATCGATGCTGCTGCTCTCGCTCACCAGTCAGATGTGCCAGGACGTCGCCGTCGTTCCTTTCCTCTGGGTCATTCCGCTTTCACTTTACCTGCTGACTTTCATCATCGCCTTTGATCACGACCGCTGGTATCACCGCGCCGTCGCGATCCCTTTCGCCGCCGCGGCCATGGGAATGACGATCTGGCTGATGAACCGGCAATACGCGAGTACGGAATGGCCTCTCGTCTGGCAGATCGTGATCTACTGCTCGGCGATCTTTTTCGGCTGTCTCATCTGCCACGGTGAGGTGGTGCGGCTGAAACCCCATGCCCGCCAGCTCACCGGATTCTACCTTTCCATTTCCCTCGGCGGAGCGATCGGTGGCTTGTTTGTCAGCCTGCTTGCTCCGCACCTCTTCAACGGATTCTGGGAACTTCATGTCGCCTTTGTGCTCCTCGGCCTGCTTACCAGCATCCAGCTGTGGCGCAAATTTTCGCACCGTCGGACTCACTGGCTTTTCCTGACCGGGGCGGCGATCTGGATTGCCGGTCTCGCGACCATGGTCCTGTCACTGCGACACCACATGCGCGACAGCCAGCGCCAGGCCATCGCCGTCACCCGGGGATTCTACGGTGTCCTCCAGGTAGCGATGGAAAACCCGGGCAGTAGCGACGAATACCAATCACTCTACCACGGACGGATCAGTCACGGGCGTCAGTATCTCAGCGACGAACTCCGCGATCTGGCAACGACCTACTACAGTCTGAATAGCGGAGTCGGGGCGGTTTTTGATCTTCTCCCGGAAAGCGATTCAGGTAATCTGATCTCCCGCCACGTCGGAGTGGTCGGACTGGGCGTGGGCACAATCGCCCACTATGCAAAGGCGGGTGATCGATTCCGCTTCTACGAAATCAATCCGCAGGTCGAAATGCTGGCGAGGAAGCATTTCACCTATCTGGGAGATTGTCAGGGAGAGGAATCCGTCATCCTCGGAGATGCCCGCATTTCCCTTGAGCGAGAACTCGCGGCCGGGGATAGCCAGCAATTTGACGCTCTCTTTGTCGATGCCTTCAGCGGTGATTCCATCCCCATTCATCTGCTCACCCGGGAGGCCTTCGCCCTCTATTTCCAGCACCTCAAACCGGGTGGCGTCCTAGCGGTTCACATCACCAACCTTCACCTTGATCTCGCCGATCCGGTTCGCAATCTCGCGGCGGAATTCGGCCGAAGCGCTTTCCGGGTGGATCACAGTCCCGAGGTTCTCGACTACCACTCCTACTACTCGGACTGGGTTCTCATCACCAGAGATCCCGACTTCATCTCCGCTCTTGAAGCCTCGGATTTCGTCTCGGAATGGGATCGCGAAATCCCTCGCGAGATCCTCTGGACCGACGACTACAGCAACCTCTTTGAGGTCGCGTTTTAGCGGGTAGCAAGCCGAACCGGACGACCGGGCCGGTCGTCCCTACCCCCTGAAAAATCAGGTAGCCGTGATCGGCCCGATCACGGATTACGCTAAACCGCTTTATAAGGCCAATGTGTCTTCGTCCAGAGTCCGCCGTCAACGTAGATGGTTTGGCCGGTCACAAAGTTGGCGGCGTCATCGGCGAGGTGGACGACCATGCGGGCAATGTCCTCGGGCAGGCCGATTCGACCCATCGGAGTGAGTGGTGACCAGGTTCCGGCATAATCATCGGACTCCTCACGGGTCCGCTCGATCTCGATGGCTCCGGGAGCAACGCAGTTGACGCGGATCCCGTACTGGCCCAACTCGCAGGCGCTCACGCGGGTGAGCTGATCGAGCCCGCCCTTTGAAGCGCAATAATCGACGAGATTGAGAAAGGGTTGTTTGTTGGCACCGGATCCGATGTTGATGATGGAGCCACCCCGCTCCAGATCTTTCATGATTCGCGCCGCAGCCTGGGTGCAGAGAAAACTGCCCTTGAGGTTGGTCTTGATGGTCTTGTCCCAATCCGCCTCGGAAAGGTCGAGCAGCGAAGACCATGTCTGGCGCCCCGCATTGTTCACAAGGCAGTCCAGTTGGCCGAATTCAGCCATCACTGCCGCAAACATGGCTTCCACGTCGGCTTTTTCCCCGACATCACCCGAAACGGTCAGACATCGGCGGCCTTTTCCCTCGATAATCCGTTTGGTCTCTTCCGCGCCGGCCGCGTCGCTGTGATAATTGATGGCCACATCCCATCCGGCATCGGCCATGCCGTAGGCGATTCCGCGCCCGACGCCCTTGCTTGCCCCTGTCACCAATGCAATTCTTGAACTCATATCTCCGGTAAGTCATTGCAATGGAGCGCAATAATCGGTCGAGTCAAAACGGATTCCCGCTTGGGCCGGTGGCGAAGTCAGGCTATTAAGCCCCCTTTGAACTGGAAGGTTGCAATTCGGGGGGTCTGGCCGGACGATCCGTACTTAAGAGAAATGGAAAGCCGTCGAGTTGTCATTACGGGCATGGGAGTCGTCACCTCAATGGGTTGTGATGTTGAGACCTTTTGGCAGAATCTGGTTAATGGAAAAAGCGGTATCGGTCCGGTGACCCATTTCGATGCCTCCGGCGTCCCGAGCCGGATCGGGGCCGAAGTGCGCGATTTCGACACGGCTCCCTATTTTGCAAACCACCGGGATGCCAAAAGGGCGGACCGCTATATTGGATTTTCGGTCGCCGCCTCAAAGATGGCTGTCACCCAGTCAGGCCTGGATTTTTCAAGTGGAGACCCGGGGAGAGCGGGAGCGTTTCTGGGAACCGGGATCGGAGGCCTTCGCCTGATCGATGAGGGCATCGGGGCTTTGAAATCGGGAGGTTACGGTAAACTCTCTCCGTTTATCATTCCCATGATGATAGGAAACGCGGCCGGGGGTATTGTCGCGATGGACTTCGGGATTACCGGTCCGAACTTCTGCGTCACCTCAGCCTGTGCCAGCGGAACCCATGCAATCGGTGAGGCCTGGAAGACGATCAAGTTCGGAGACGCCGACGTCATGATCGCGGGCGGATCGGAGTCGATCATCATGTATATTGCCTATGCGGGATTCTCAAAGATGCGTGCGCTCAGCCTCCGCAACGACGATCCCGAAGGAGCCTCCCGCCCCTTCGACCGGGATCGGGACGGATTTGTGATGGGCGAAGGAGCGGGTGTCGTGGTGCTTGAGGAATACGAGCACGCGAGACGCCGGGGAGCGGACATCCTCTGTGAGCTTTCCGGATATGGAACCTCGGCCGATGCCTATCACCCGACAATACCCCATCCCGAAGGCCGCGGAGCAAGCGAGTGTATGGATAGGGCGCTCGCACGAGCCGGTTTAAATCCGAATCAGATCGACTATATCAACGCCCATGGCACCTCCACGCCTCAGGGGGATTTCGCGGAAACCCTGGCGATCAAACGATCCTTCGGGGATCACGCGAAAAATGGCCTGGCGATCAGTTCGACCAAATCCATGACGGGGCACCTCCTTGGAGCCGCCGGCGGGGTGGAGCTCGCCGCCTGTGTCCTTGCCTTGCGGGACCGGGTCGTCCCGCCAACGATCAATCTCGACAATCCGGATCCGGATTGCGATCTGGACTACGTCCCGAATGAGGCGAGGGAGCTGAACTGCAGTGCCATATTGAGCAACTCCTTCGGATTTGGTGGCACCAATGCCTCCCTCGTCGTGGAACGTCTCTGAGTCGTCTCAAGGAGCGCTGCCAACCTGGAGCTCGGCCCTGGCAAGCTCCTGCGGGCTTGTCTCCCGTCAGCATTTGCGTGCTTCGACGACGGGAATTGAACAGTAAAGACTATCGAGTGTCTAATCCCCTCAATGAAGCGCTCTACCGTTGTGGTTCCCTGGAATGAAGGTCTGCATCTACGACCGGCGGCACAGCTCGTGCGCGTCGCGCAGCGGTTCAGTTCGACCATCCTGATGAGTTGCGACGAAAAGATCGCCGACGTTCGGAGCATCCTGAGTGTGATCGCCTTGTGCGCCACGATGGGAACGGTCATTGACATTGAGGTTACCGGAGAGGACGAGCAGACTGCGATCGAAGCCCTCGAGCTGGCCTTTTCGGCTGCTGAGAGCGATCTCGAAAGGGGCTGAGGAAAATCCATTCCGGGCAATCTCGCGAAAATCACCGGGACCGGCTCACTCCGGGCCGGGCTCAATACCGCGAAAATTGGTGATTTTTCGTGAGAAACGGGTCTCCTCGCGTTATTCTAGGTGTCCCCGATCATCAGCTTCGCGCCCCCGTCCATGCACCCGTTTGCCCGGTTTCGATTCGAATCGAAAAGCCTCCTTATTCTAAGTTCCGCGTGTCTTGCGCTTCCTTTCACGGCGGTGTTCTCCTCTGACTTTTCAGGGAAACTCCTGCCCTTCTTCGACAAACATTGCTACGAATGCCACGATGACCAGTCGGCGAAGGGAGGCTTGAACCTCGACGCTCTATCCCGCGATCTCACCGATAAAGCAGCCCTGGCCAAATGGGTCCGACTCTATGACCGCGTCGCAAATGGCGAGATGCCGCCCAGGGAAAACGACCCGCCGTCCGCGGGTGAAAAGCGTATTTTCGGCGATACACTCGCCCCTCCTCTCGCGGAAGCCCATGAAGCACACAAGGGAACCGTGCTCCGTCGCCTCAACCGCCGCGAGTATGAGAATACCGTGAACGACCTGCTCGGGATCCGTCTCGACGCCATCGGGTCGCTACCGGAGGATGGGCGCTCGGGCGAGTTCGATACCATTGGCGAATCGCTCGGGGTATCGAGTTCCCAGATGCGGAACTATCTCGATCTCGCCACCCTCGCGATCGACAGTGCCATCGCCAAACAGACGAGTGCCCCGACCCCTGACAAAGTCACCACCTCCTACGCGGAAACGAGGGAGGGAGAGGAACACATCGGCAAAGCCTGGCACCGGGCCCCCGATGGAGCCGTCGTGTTCTTTCGCGAACTCGGCTATCCAACGGGAATGCTGCGCACCGCCAACGCCAAACGACCGGGTCTGCACCGTATCCGGGTGACCGGCTATGCCTACCAGAGCGACAAGCCGGTGATCTTTGCCGTCGGTGGAACCACCTTCTCACGGGCCGCGGCACGGCCGACTTACGGCTATTACTCCTTCTCCCCCGGCGAAACCCAATCCATCGAACTGACCGTCTGGATGGAGGCAAACACCATGGTCGAGATCACTCCCCAGGGCCTCTACGATCCGGAATATCTTATCAAAAAGAACGGGCTTGCCCAATATCCCGGTCCCGGTCTCGCCATTGCCTCCGTCGAGATCGAAGGCCCCATCACGGAACGTTTTCCGTCAAAAGGTCACGATCTCATTTTCGAAGGACTGCAACGCCGCGAAATCGAACCGGGGAATCCCGCGGAGAAACAAAAGAAATATTACATTCCGAAATTTGAAATCGTTTCGACCGATCCGACCGCCGAGGTCACCCCCGTATTGAAGCGCTTTGCCTCGGCCGCTTTCCGCCGTTCCGCCGATGATGAAACGATCGCGCCCTACCTCATCCTCTTTCAGGGGCAGATGACCGAAGGAGAAAATTTCGAAAGCGCCCTCCGCACCTCACTGGCCGCCCTGTTATGTTCCCCCGAGTTTCTTTACCTCAACGAGAGGGCGGGCAAACTCGATGACCACGCCCTCGCCTCGCGTCTCTCCTACTTTCTCACCCGAACCCTTCCGGATGCGGAAGCGCGGACCGCCGCCGCCGCCGGTCAACTCACCGCCGATCCCGCCGCCCTCCGTATCCACGCCGACCGTCTCCTCGGATCAGCGAATTTCGGCCGGTTTATCAACGACTTTACCGATTCCTGGCTCGATTTGCGCAGCATTGAATTCACCAATCCCGACGAGGTGCTCTTTCCTGAATTCGATCGCTACCTGCAGGAGTCCATGGTCCAGGAAACCCGGGCCTATTTCCGTGAATTGATCACCCGCAATCTCGACTCTTCCCATCTGGTAAAGTCGGACTTCGCGATGCTCAACTGGCGTCTCGCGAAGCACTACGGGATTGAAGGAGTCACCTCGGCGGCCATCACGAAAGTGGCCCTCCCTCCTGATTCGATGCGCGGAGGATTTCTCACCCAGGCCAGTGTCCTCAAGGTCTCCGCGAACGGAACAAACAGTTCACCCGTCCTTCGGGGCGTCTGGATCAATGAACGCATTCTCGGCAACCATCCCGCCCCCCCTCCTCCGGGAATCCCTGGAGTGGAGCCCGATATCCGGGGAGCCACCACCCTGAGAGAGCTATTGGCAAAACACCGGAGTTCAGAGAGCTGCCAGTCCTGCCACGAGATGATCGATCCCCCTGGCTTCGCACTCGAGAGTTTTGATCCCATCGGCGGCTGGCGGGAGAATTTCCGCAGCATCGGCGAAGGAGAGAAACCGACCGAGAAGTGGGCCGGAGACAAAGGGATCCGCTACCGGATCGGCCCTCCCGTCGATTCCAGCGGTCAATTGCAGGACGGGCGAAGCTTCGCCAACTATCCGGAGTTCCGGGATCTCATCGCCGCCGACCGGGCTCTCCTTGCGAAAGCCTTCCTGACAAAACTCCTCACCTTTGCCACCGGACGCGAAATGGGCTTCTCAGATCGTCCGGAAATCAATGCCCTCGTCGCCAAATCCGGAGAATCAGGGTACGGCCTCCGCGACCTCATCCTTCTCGCCGCCACTTCCGAAATCTTCCGCCACAAGTGAATACCAGCAGGTTCTTCAAAAACTTGAAACTTGAAACCTCAAACCTGAAACTTTTCCCGCGATGACTCCCCCCTACCTATCCACCGGTAAAGCTCTCAGCCGCCGCCACTTTCTGCGCGGAGCCGGAGGTGCCATGATGGGTCTTCCCTTCCTCGAAGCGATGACTCCGGCCTTCTCACGGGCGGCCCCCGGTTCACCGAAACGTTTTGTCGCAATGTGCGCCACCCTCGGGTTCCACGGACCGCACCTTTTCCCCTCGACCGCCGGAGTCGACTACGAGCCGGGCCAGTATCTCTCGAAGCTGAAGGACTACCGGTCGGACTTCACCCTTTTCTCGGGCCTCTCCCACCCGGATCAACAGGGCAACAATGGTCACGCTTCCGAGATGACCTGGCTGACCTCGGCACGCCGCCCGGGACTTGCCGGTTTTAAAAACAGTATCTCTCTCGATCAACTCATCGCCAACGAGATCGGCAGCGAAACCCGCTATCCTTTCCTCAGCCTTTCCACGAACGGGCGTTCCATGTCATGGACCGCGAATGGCGTCGAAATCCCCGGCGAAACCTCACCCGCAAAGCTTTTCAAAGCGCTTTTTATTCAGGGATCCGAGGCGGAGGTCGCCGCGGAGATGAAGAATTTCAAACGCGGTCGCAGCATCCTCGACACCGTTCTCGGTGAAGCGAAGGATCTGGGGAAAGGCCTCGGCGAACGTGATCGTGAAAAGCTCGACGAATATCTCACCTCAGTACGCGACCTGGAGATCCGTCTACAGGAATCGGAAGGGTGGGTGCAGAAGCCGAAACCACAGATTGGCGCTGAGCCACCCAAAGACATTCAGGACAAGAACGATGCCATCGCCAAACAGCGGCTGATGAACGAGATGATCGTCCTCGCCCTTCAGACCGATTCGACCCGCACCATCACCTTCCAACTCGCGGGCATGAATGCCGTGCCCACTATCCCCGGGGTCAAAAGCGATTGGCACAATCTTTCCCACCATGGCAAGGATCCCGCCAAGATCGACGAACTTAAGATCATCGAAGAAGCCGAGTTTGACGTCCTCGCCGGGTTTCTCGGCAAACTGAAATCGGTCACCGAGAACGGCCGGTCTCTGCTTGATCACACCACAGTGCTCTACGGATCGAATCTCGGCAACGCGAGCAGCCATGACTGGCGCAACCTCCCCATCATTGTCGCCGGCGGCGGATTTAAACACCAGGGCTACGTCGCCCACGACGAGAAAGAGAACACCCCTCTCGCGAATCTCTTTGTCCCGATCGCTCAACGAATGGGCCTTGAGGTCGACTCCTTCGGGAGCAGCTCGGCGGCGGGAGTGAAGGGCCTGGAGGCGTAGCGAAGGTCGTGAGACCTTCGTCCTCTCGCGGTCAGCCCGAAAAACTCACGACCTTCGCTACACCACCAAGACACCGAAGATCACCGCAAGGACATGGCAGAGGCTCCCTGCCATCACAAACAGGTGCCAGATAAAATGTCCGAAGCGGAGATTCCGCCGCAGGTAAAACGCAACGCCTCCCGTGTAGCAGAGACCACCCGCGACCAGCCAGGCCATCCCGACGCCGTTGACCGACTCCATCAGCGGCCGGATCGCGATGCAGATCATCCACCCCATCAGGACATAAAGCGCGGTGCCCAGCTTGTCGAAGCGCGGTAGCAGAATGGTTTTCAGGATGACACCTCCGAGCGCGATGCCCCATACCGCGGCGAGCAGCGACCAACCCCAGGGACCACGCAGGTTCACGAGAAGCCAGGGCGTGTAGCTCCCCGCGATCAGCACAAAAATGAGCGCGTGATCAAGAATCTGAAACAGGCGCTTCTTCCCGTGGGTGGTAACAAAATGATAGATCGCCGAGGCTCCGTAGAGCAGCACGAGACTGCCGCCGAAAACTGACACTCCCACGACGTGCCACCCGGAGAGTGGAATCGCCAGATAGAGCATGAGCCCGAGACCGACGACACTGAGGATCGCGCCAATCGCGTGACTGACAGTGTTGGCGACCTCCTCAGCATGACTTTCGCAAAGAACACTGCGCTCGTTCATGGAGTAATATTCGGCAACAATGCGGGAATTCGCCAATAAAATCATTCCCGGTCCTGAGCTTTCCGACTGCTCACGGTCCGCCTTTGACAAATGCCTCACCCAGGGGCAACCCTAACCCTCATGACCCAACCGACCCGTCTCCTTTTTGTCTGTCTCGGCAACATCTGTCGCTCGCCTGCCGGAGAAAACGTGATGAATCATCTCCTACAGCGGGAGGGACTGTCAGGCAGGTTCGAGGTCGATTCGGCGGGTACCGCCGGTTACCACATCGGAGGACCGCCGGACTCACGCATGATCGCGGCCGGTCGGGCGCGCGGTGTCCCGATGAAGGGCCGGGCCCGCCAGGTCACCGTAGATGACTTCGCCGAGTTCGACTGGATCTTTGCGATGGACCGCAGCAACTATCGTGATCTGGAAGTGCTGAAAAGGAAATGTAACGGCCCCAGGGCAAAACTCGTGCTCTTTTGCGACTTCTGCGAGGCCCACTCCCAAAAGGAGGTTCCTGATCCCTACTGCGGCGGTCCGGAGGATTTCGAAGAGGTTCTTGACCTGCTCGAGGACGGTTGCGGAGCCTTCATCCGGAAGTGGAAGTCCGGGGAGTTAAAGTAAGCCTCCTGAATCACAAGTGAGCAAAAATAGACCAGATTTAAATATATCACTGTCCCCAATTCGGTTCCCGGTCAATATTTGACCATGGATTTCCCCGATCGTCGAGCTGGTAAAGGTGGGCTACTCCGCCAGCTTGCTTTCCCTTTTACGGCTTTTATTCTCACGGCGACCCTCGCCATGGTGGGATGGATCGATGTCACCCATCGTCGTGAGTCGCTTCGACAGTTTGCGGAAACGGCGCGGTCAAACGCCCGTTTTGTTGAGCACCTCCGGCTTCCCCGTTCACCCGAACTAGCGGAGAATCTCGCATCCGTGCTGGGAGTTCAGGTGGGTTTCTACCGCTCAGGTGAAAAAATTTCCGGGCTTCCGTCCGAACTTATTCCTGTCGTGAAACAACATGCTGGTTCAGAAACGATCTCCCTTCGCTCCGGTCGGTGGGATCTTTCGGTCGCTCCCATCGCAGAGGAGTCCACCCGTCTGGTGCTTGTTCGGGAGGCGAATTCGTTCTTCCCGGCCACCGCGACCTGGCTGCTTCCCACGTTGATCGTGACTGCTCTGGGAGGCGGTTTGGCCTCGCTCGTGGCCCGCCGTATTGTCCATCCACTGGCAACGCTTACTCGCTGGCTTCCGAATCTCGACCTCGAGGATCCGGAAGCACTGCCCGAGGATGTTACCGGTCGTACCGATGAAATCGGAACACTCGCCCGCTCCCTTGAGGAAAGCAGACAACGCCTCCGGAAGGAAATCTCTCTGCGTCAACAATCGGAGAGACTTGCCGCCCTCGGGCGCATCGCGACGAGTTTGGCTCACGAGGTCCGCAACCCCGCTGCGGCGATTCGCCTTCATGCCGATCTTCTCGCGAGTAACTTTGACTCCTTAGATACCGACTCACTCGATTTGATTCGCGAAGAAGTGGATCGTATCACCGACCTCGTCAATCAATGGCTCTACGTGGCCCGATCAGCTCCTCCGCGGACGGAGCTTCACGATCTCGCCCTTCTTGTTCGTCGCGTCCTCCATCGGTTGGCACCGCAATTCGATCATGCAACCGTCACCGCGTCCTTTGCGGGGGATCAATATGCCCCTATCAATGCCGACGCTCCACGAATTGAGCAAGTCCTGCGAAACCTTTTTCTTAACGCCATGCAGGCAATGCCCGAAGGCGGCACGATACAGGTCAAAATTGAACACGATGCAACCGGCACCACTCTTGAAATACACGATGAAGGGCCGGGCTTCAGCGAGGAAGCCTGCCGCCGTTGGCATGAGCCGTTTTTCTCAGAACGCGAGGGCGGTATGGGACTTGGCCTCACTCTCGCTGCGGAGGTAATGCAGGGGCATGGCGGCACGATCGGGGTGAGCAATCAACCTGGAAGTGGCACGGTCGTGCGTTGCCAGTTTCCCCACCCTGACAAAATGCCTGAAATACCATGACCCCTCAACCGAAGGTGCTTATCATTGAAGACGAACGATCCCTCGCGCTGGCATTTGCGGCCGCCGTTAGACAGGCCGGAGCATCGAGTGATCTGGCGGCCACGGCGGCCCAGGCACGTCGGAAACTCCGGGATGCGGGGCCTTTCGACGTACTGATCCTTGATATCGGACTTCCCGACGAAAACGGTCTCGAGTTCCTCCGCTCCCTCTCCGAGACGGAGCGCCTTCCCACCCTCGTCGTAACCGCCCATGGTGAGATCGGAAACGCCATCGCTGCAAAGAAGCTCGGGGTTCTTGAATTCTTCAATAAACCCCTCGATTTCGCTGCCTTCACCGTTGCCCTTGCCTCGGTCTTGAAGTCGTCCCGCACTCCCGCTTCCTCTCTGCTCCCGGGTTCCGGGTCAGCCTTCCTCGGCGCGGCCGAATCAATGCGTCCGGTCTTCCGGCAGATCGCGCACGCCTGCGCGAGTGACGACCCGGTGCTCTTGCGAGGAGAAACGGGAACGGGAAAGACGCGGGTTGCCCACCTTATTCGGGATCACTCACGCGCGAAAAGCGATGCTTTCGTCGTCCACCTGATCGGCACGCCCACAATTGAAAATTCCCTGACAAACGCACAAGGTGGAATTCTGCTGCTCGAAGACATTCCCGCACTCCCGCCCGGCGACCAGGCGATACTTTTGCGTGGAATTGAATCGGCGGATAAAGGATTTCCCCGGCTTCTCGCCACCTGCGGCGACGATCTTGCCGACGCCGTAGCCCGCGGAGATTTCCGCAGTGATCTCTACTACCGCCTCCAGGTTCTCGAAGTACGTCTTCCTCCACTTCGTGAACGTCGCGAGGATATCCCTGCTCTCGCCTACTTTTTTGCCGGGCAACTTATGCCGGGTCGGGCCATTGCCATCGCCGACTCGACTTTGCTAAGACTGAACACTCACCACTGGCCGGGCAATCTGCGCGAACTTCGCAACGTCATCTCATTCGCGATCACCGCCGCCGCCGGGGCGGCCTCGCTCGAGCCCGGTCACCTTCCCGTCTATCTCCACGGGCAGAATCCGGAGGTACCGGTGGATGGTCAGGGGCTTCCGGAATCACTCACCCGTGAGGTCCGACTATGGTTGGAGTCCCGCTTCCGACTCACCGCGCAACCTAGCTATCGGGAGCTTTCAGAGTCACTTGAGGTAGGACTTCTCCGCGAACTCCTCAAACGATACGACGGCCGCCTCGCCCGTCTCGCGGGTGAGCTAAATGCCAACCGGGCCACCCTGCGCCGTCGCCTCAAAGGCCACAACGGCAGCGAGTGAGCGAAATTTGCTCAAGCCATGGTCGAAAATCGCCCATTTTGTGAATAGTCCAACAGCGGTGTTGTGGTGAATCGTTTGATCGATTCTAAGAGGGGAACCACCACGACCGCGATGAAACTCCTTTACGCAGTAGCTTGTTTTTCCCCTTTGATAGGACTACTCCAGTTCCCCGTTTTCGGTCAGAATCCTACGCCCGTCGAGAGCACCCTCGATCCCGTGGTAATCACCGGGGTAGCGCCGACTCCGGCCCCCCGGGTCTTTTTAAGCGACGCGGAGAGCGACCTCGATGTCCCCCTTGTCGTGACCCCGACCCGCAATGTGGTTCCTGTTACCATTGCTCCCTACTCAGTCGCGACACTAAGCGACAATGACATTCTCGAACGTCTCGGCCGGAGTCTGCCGGAATTGCTCAACGAAACGCCCTCGGTGATGGTTCAAAAAACCGCGCATGGTCAGGGTTCGCCCTTCATTCGCGGGTTCACCGGCTACCGAAATCTCGCCCTGATTGATGGGGTAAGGCTGAACAACTCCGCCTTCCGAGACGGCCCCAATCAGTATTGGAACACAATTGATCCCTACTCAGTCCGCTCGATTGAATTGGTTAAGGGACAGGGTTCAGTCCTCTATGGCAGCGATGCAATCGGGGGCACCCTGAACGTCCTCACCTCGCGTCCTCTTTATGCCGATTCCGGTTCACTCGTCGGGGGACGCACTTATGGGCGTATTTCCTCGGCCGAGCAAAGCTATACCGGGCGGTTCGAAGGCTCTGTCTCCGAGGCGGATCAATACGGATTTCTTTTCGGATTCACCGGCAAGGATTACGGCGATCTCCGCACTGCGGGACAGGGGGTAAACCGAAACTCGGGCTACGATGAGTGGGACTTCGATGCGAAGGCCGAGTTTTTTCTAAGCCCTGACACCCGGCTTACCTTCCTCCATCAGCAGGTCCATCAGGACGATGCCTGGCGAACCCACAGCACGATCTACGGAATTCCCTATCGCGGCACTACAATTGGCACGGATCAGCGCCGTTCCCTTGAACAGGACCGCCTTCTCACCTACCTCCAACTTGAGGGAAATCCCGGCGGGGTGATCGATCACTACCTCTTTAGCATCAGCCACCAGCGTCAGTCCGAGGAGCAATATCGAGTCCGTGCCATCGGCGACGGAAGAATCAACATCAGCGGATTCGATGTCGATACGTACGGAGCGCTTGCCCAATTCTCCTCTGACACCCATCTCGGTTATCTCACCTACGGGGCCAGCTACTACATTGATTATGTCGATTCCTTCAGGGACAATTACAGAGCCAACGGCACTTATAACAACAGTTCGATACAGGGGCCGGTACCCGACGATTCAACCTACGAACTCGCCGATGTCTTTCTGCAGGACCAACTGACGATCAACGACCATCTTGACGTCTGGCTCGGTGCCCGCGCCACTCTAGCCAGGGCAGTAATCGGACGCGGCGAGGATCCTGTCACTGGCGATCCCTTTTCTCTCGCCGACGAGTGGACGAGCTCTGTCGCGAGCGCGCGATTCGTGCAGAAGCTCGACGACGAGGGGCGGGTAGCCCTCTTCGGCGGAGTCTCAGAGGGGTTTCGCGCACCGAATCTATCCGACCTTTCCCGCCTTGACCTCGCCCGATCCGGCGAGATCGAAACTCCCTCACCCGGCCTCGATCCGGAGGAGTTCACCTCCTTCGAGATCGGGATCCGTCGAGGGAACGAGAAAACCCGGGCCTCCGCAGCCTGGTTTTATACAGACATTGAAGGTCTCATTGTCGGGACCCGAACTGGACGTATCATCGATGGCGCAAATGAAGTCACCAAGATTAACGGAGGAGACGGCCATGTCCGCGGCGTTGAATTGGAGATTGAACAGGATCTTACCGGACAGTTAACCCTCTTCGGTTGGATGTCGTGGCAGGATGGCGATCTTGAGACCAGCGGCATACGCGAACCAATGAGCCGACTTATGCCATTCACCGCCGAGGCGGGCATCCGTTGGGAGAATACTGATGGCGATGTTTGGGTGGAGCTGCTCGCATACGGGGCAGATAAACAGGATAAGCTGCCCGCACGCGATCTCCTCGATACCGAACGCATCCCTCCGGGCGGCACTCCCGGATACCTCATCGGAACCCTACGGGGAGGATGGGAATTGAACAAGGGACTGACTCTTACGGCCGCCCTTGAGAATGTCACTGACGAGATCTATCGTGTCCACGGTTCGGGGATCAACGGACCGGAGCGAAATTTTATTCTCGGTGCGGAGTGGACGTTTTAAACCCATTCGGTATCCGACCGGCGGTGTTCGGAAACCGAAACATAGCTTCCGGCCCAACAAAAAACCCGTCGCAGGTTCACTGCAACGGGTTTTGAAATTTCAGAAGAAACCGGACCTATTACTCGGACTTCGGTTTTCCTTCGCCAGGTTTGCCCTTGGGCTTCGGCACGACGGAGAGTTCGGCCAGATCGAGCTGCCCGTCCTTGTTCTTGTCGCGTCCGGCGAACATCTTCTCCGGGTCACCCCCCTTTTCCTTGGCCTTGGCTGCCATGGGGCCGGCGAGGAACTCCTCTTTGGAAATAGTGCCGTTCATGTCCTTATCCAGGGTTTTGATCATGGCAGCGGCGCGCTCTTCGGGAGTGCCTCCTTTGCCCTTGCCTTTTTCTTTGCCTTCTTCAGCCTGCACGAGGCCAATTGCCAATCCGGCCACGAGGGTGGTCGCCACTACGAGGAATTTTTTCATCTTGATTTAATGTCTTTTGATTTGATCGGGAAATACGCTTCCCGATTATTGAACGTCCGGCAGGGAAAATAGTTTCAGATTTTTTTAGTTTGCCTTCAGAGCCTCCTCCATGAGACGGAATCCCCGGCTGATCAGGCTGACCCGGTCCTCCAGCATTCCGGCTCCAAGCAGGGCATTGTCGAGCAACTGGGCGGCCACGATCCCGGCAAGCTCGGGGTTTTTCTCCCGCGCTCCGGCGAGCGCGTGGATCAGGGCATGGCGGGGATTGATTTCCAGCTCCACCTTCATCGGGGGAAGCGGGGCACCCGGATTCATCGCCTGCATCATCTGACGCATTTGCGCGCTCATCCCGTGGGCAGGGGTGAGGACCGCCGCCGGACTGGACACGAGGCGCTTTCCAGGAGCCACCTTCTCGACCCGCTCGCTGAGTTGGGAATTGAGAAATTCGCACAGGGCGGTCATTTCCTCCTCCCCGAGGGCTTCGCCCTCAAGCACAATGCTGTCATCGTCCTCCAGTTCGAGCTCCGAGCTTGCCGCCGAGACGAGGTCTTTCCCGCTGAACTCTCTCAAGTGCTGGAGCAGATACTCATCGATCGTGTCGAGGAAATAGATCACCTCAAGCCCGCGGGACTTCAGCGCCTCCAGGTACGGCCCGGCCTCGACCGAGGCGCGGTCCGCTCCGGTCAGGAAATAGATTTTCTCCTGACCGTCTTTGGCCCGCGTCAGGTAGTCTTCGAAGCCTGTCAGGGTGCCGGGATCCGTCATCGAACTTTCAAAGCGCAGCAACTTGGCGAGTCCTTCGCGATGTTCGAAGTCGACGACAACCCCCTCTTTTAGAAAACGGCCGAACTTGGCGTAAAACTCCCGGAACTTGTCGGCATTGTCCTTGGCCTCGCCGTCGAGAAATTTGAGGAAACGTTTCGTCACGACCCGGTTCAGTTTGCGCACGAGGGTGCTGTCCTGCATCGACTCGCGGCTGATGTTGAGAGGAATGTCGGCACTGTCGATGACCCCGCGGAGGAAACGCAGCCATTCGGGGAGCAGACCCTCGGGTTTGTCGTCGATGAGAATGTTCTTGCAATAGAGGGACACGCCCGGCTCCATCTGGCCCATGCCCCAGAGCTCCGTGTTTTCCGTCGGGACGTAGAGCAGCGCGTTCAGCTCGATTGGCGAATCCGCACTGAAATGCATGCGGTAGCGCGGCTCATCGTAGGCCTTTGCGGAAAATTTGTAGAACTCGTTGTATTCCTCGTCGGAGATATCCGTCTTCTTCTTCCGCCAGATCGCCTCGACCTTGTTGACCCGGTCTTCGCCAATCATGACGGGGAACGGAACGAAGCTGGAGTAGTTTTCCAGGATCCCGCGGACCCGGTCAATCTTCGCAAAGTCGGCGCACTCCTCGCGCAGCTTCAGGACGATGCGGCAGCCGCGCTCAAGTTCCTCCGGCGATTCCTCGATCTCGTATCCGCTCTTCCCGTCGCTCGTCCAGATAAGGCTCTCCGCCTCGGGACGCCAGGATCGGCTGTAGACCTTGACCTCATCAGCAACCATGAACGCGGAATAAAATCCCACCCCGAATTGTCCGATGAGGGCGCTTTCCTTTCGGGCCGATTCCTCGAGCGAACGCACGAAAGCCTTGGACCCGGAATGGGCGATCGTGCCGATGTTCTCGTGAAGCTCTTCGCGGGTCATACCGAGACCGTGATCGGTGATCGTCAGGGTGCCCGCCTCCTCGTCGGCGGAGAGGCGCACTTCCAGAGGAAGCTCGGGTTGGTGGATGGCACTCTCGGTGAGCTGGGTGTGCCGCAGTTTCTCAAGAGCGTCCGAGGCATTCGAGACCAGTTCACGAATGAAGATCTCCTTGTCGGTATACAGGGAGTTGATAACGATGTCGAGGACCTGACTGACCTCAGCCTGGAACTCACGTTTTTCCGGAGCAGTTGATGTTGTCATGATGATATCGATTGGGAAAGGGGTTTGAAAAGTTCGGAACGGAAAATGGAGACGGAGACCGGATTGTCAAGTCGGGCCGCCCCGATAAGAGCCGCCAACAAGGGACAAGCCCGGAACGCGGCGCGAATTCAGTTCCTCATGGGAACCGGCGACTTGGAACCGCAGTATCGGGCTTGAAATTCAAAAAACATTAAAAAGATGAATCCTCATGATTTCTAAAACGTCCTACCTCTCCGGGGGGAATCCCCCGGACACACCAAGAACAAAAAAACCAATCCGAATACCGGATAAAGCTCATGAAACTCCCCTCCTCCTTCCTCTCCCTGACATTGGCTTCCGTCGCAGCCGTTTGTTATCTGACTCCGACGGCTGAAGCACAATCCAGACATGGAGACTACGACAGCCATGGCAGCCACGGTGGCAGTTCGGGGTGGTCAGGTGGCGGCAACAGCCATGGCGGCAGTTCGGGCTGGTCAGGCGGCCACAGCAGCCACGGTGGCAACTCCGGGTGGTCAGGAAGTCACCACGGCCCCTCCTACGGCCATCCCTCCTCACGCTATCAAGCCCCGGTGAGGCTGCTTTACACCCGGGAGATCGGTCGCCGAACCCACTACCAACTGGTGCGCAGTCGCAACGGACACACCTACAGCAAGCGGATCACGACCATCACCTACAAGGCGACTTACTCCAACGGGCAGACCAAAATCTACACCCGCACGGTCTAGCGCGGTCGCTGAGTCAAGTCGCTCATCGCAGATTCCCGCAAAGGATCCCGCCCGGGTGTCTGTCTGGGTTCGTCCGGGATCGGAGAGACAGGTGCCACGTGATCACGCCGGGCGGGCGGCGCGGTCTTGCGGGAGCCGTTGATCCGGCGCAGGGTGGGGGTGGCACTCTCACACCGCCCCCACTCCTCAAAAACGACCAATGCTCCACTACCTTTCCCGGATCGCCCCGGCCTTTCTTCCGACCCTTCTCCTCGCCGCGCCCGTCGAAAGAATCTGGCTCACCCATGCGTCGCAGGATCCATCGGAGATCGTCATCAACTGGGAAACCGAACATCCCTCTTTGGCAGTCGTTGAGTTCGGTGACGGACCGGAACTCGGAAAACGTATCTCCCTTCCCGGAAAGGCGACCCGGCATCAGGTAGCGATCCCCTTCGGACATGGCACCGGCAAACTTCACTACCGGGCCGGGGAAGGCGAAAATGTCTCCGCCATTCATCAGGTAAAACGATACCCGGAGGACGAGTTGCGCCTCGTCATCATCGGTGACTGGGGCTTCGCCCCGGGACGTGATTTCAGCGCCATCCTCCGGGACGATCCGCATCTCCTCCTTACGGCCGGAGACAACGTGCCGAGCCTGCGTCAACCGGGACGGGAGGGATCGAAGGCCTTCGCCGCTCTGATCGATGCACATCCTGAGATTTTCCGGTCTTTTCCCTTTCTTCCCATCCTTGGCAACCACGACCGCGAGATCGCCCCCCGCGGCCCGGAGCCGCCGGACCAGCCCGTCTATGACATCGAGGCGTCGGTCTTTCGCGAATTCTTCGCCCTTCCCGGTGACGAATGGAAGTGGCGTTTCGAAATCCCACGTTTCGACCTCTCGCTTATCGCTCTCGATCTTAATCACATCGCCGACCACGGCACGACCTGGCAGACCTGCCATGCCTGGCAGACCGATTCACCCCAATTCCTCTGGTACTCAGAAACGATGGCCCGGGTCAAAGCGGGTTTTGTCGTGACGCTGATGAATGAACGGCAATCGGCTCTGGCCGGTGCCACGAAGGGTGCCTGGCACGAACACTTCCGCAAAGGAAGCGCCCTCGTGACCGGCTTCGGCTATTTTGCGGAGCGGGCGGAGTTGGAGGGAGGCCTTCCCTATTTTAACACCTGCCTCAAAGGGGATGGGGATCTCTATCAGGATCGAAATTCCCGCTTTCACGCCCGGGTGGACAACTATCTGTTACTGACCCTGCGGTCCGATGCACCGGTGATGAGGGCGGAATTGAAAAGCCTTGATGGCACCGTTCTGGATCAAATCGATCTTGCCAAACGCACCGCTACTCGCAGGAATTGATGGTCTCTAAGAAAGCGAAAAATTTCAGACCCGCAGCATCCCCCGGAATCCCCGGACACCATAATAAGACTGGGCTCCGTTGTGGTAGATAAAGACATGCCCGAAACGCCGATCTCCGAAGAGGGCCCCGCCTAGATTCCGAATTTCCCCCGGGGTTTTAACCCAACTTGAGGTCTTGGTATCGAATTCTCCAAGTTCTTGCAATCCCCGATACTGTTCCTCCGTGAGTAGCTCGATTCCCATGGCCGCAGCCATATCCATCGCACTGTCTTCCGGTTTATGCTCCTTCCGGGAGTCGAGCCCTTCACGGTCGTAACAGACGCGGGTGCGACCTTTCGGAGTCTCCGGCGAGCAATCGACAAAGAGGTATTCCCCTGTTCCATTCTCCCGACCGACAACATCCGGCTCTCCTCCGGTCTTTTCCATTTCATGGAGCGACCATAGCCCGGCGGGATGCTTTCTCAGTCTCGCTTCGACTGGCGCCCATTCGAGCCCCGGATGACGGCTCCCGTTTTTCTCAAAGCGAGCTTTCAAGAGGTTGAGCAACTCCTCCCCTTTTTCCGGCAATAATTGTTTTTCTGTTTTCTTACTCTTCATCGATGTCATTCAAGTGACCGTCGGGTCACCGTGCTTCCCGGGTGGACCTCGCAAATGAGCGCCTAACGGGGCAGGTTGTCGAGTGACAGGAAACTCTTTTGGCGACCAATAGCAGCGTTGCTGCACGCCTTCTGCAGCTGGCTCCTTAGCGATTCGCCAAAGCTAGAAAATTGATCGTCCTGAATTGTTCGAAAATCTCCTTATATGACTTAAGGGGGTGCAAATAGCCCGACGGAGTGACTCTGAAGAGGGCAAAATCCACCTCCTTAAAGAATCGCCAGAAATCCTGAAAAAACGTTCGTGTGTCAATATTGCAACCACCAAACTCAAAGGTAACGATGTCTACAGATTTGCTGGCAAACATCCCCCTTGCACCCAGGAGAGCATCAAGCTCATGCCCTTCAATATCAATCTTTAGCAAATGGATATGTCCGATCGAATTCTCCAGGCAGTAGTTGTCAATCGTGTCGATCTCGATCGTTTCTGATTTGCTGAAATCAATATTTAAATGGTCCAACTTTCTCTGCGTTAGAGATGCCAGTCCTGAACCGAAACTCTCACAATAGAGCAACACTTCACCCTTCTCTTTACCCAGGCCGATATTGTTTAATTTGACACGTGAATCGTCTTTGGCCGACTCGACAAGAATTTTAAATGTCTCATGACCGGGCTCAAAACAGTGAACTTTGAAATCGACTTTGCCGACACTCTCCAGTGTCAGTTTGAGAAATTGACCATGGTTTGAGCCAACATCAAAGATGCAGTACGGCGGTCGCACCTTTTGCTTCAGCAGACGAAAGATCCCCTTCTCCCCACTAAACCTCACATTGCCGCCGGATCCGATACCCATCAGGTATTGAGAGGTTCGGGCATTCACAGCCAGCAGCTCTTGAACGACCCAGTTACCCGTTGCCTTTAGTGCAATTTGTTTCAGCAGTGACATTGATTTTTCTCTCCTTTGTTGGCTGCGATCAATCACCAACAACCCCTGCGGCGCGCTCACGCGGGCATCGACTGGTTAAAAATGCCGGTAGGTTGAGCGTGTGAGGCCGGACACTATTCCCAAAATTTCCTCGCCGCTTCCGGATCTTGCCTTAATCACCCGACCTTGCCACCTGATGCTGCATTCATATAACCTCAGCATTGAAGTTTAATCCGCCTGAAAAGGCACCACTCGAACTTATCCCCCGATCGCCGGCGGAGTTCTCGGCACATCCCTTTCCGCCTCGAGGGCGGGCAGGAATCCGGAGCCACTCGGCATTATGATGACCTCGGCGTTTCCGGAAAGTATCTCCTGGGTTTCGAGGACACTGAAAAGGGTGTCGATGACCTCCTTGTCCTCCCCGACGGTCCGGAGCGCTTCACCGACGAGACGGGGTCTTACGGCGTTGGCTTTGGCGAACTCGATCGAGGCCTCTCGCTCGGCGCGGGATTTGATGATGTCGACCTGGTTGTCCCCGGCCTGACGGATCGCGGAGGTGACCTGACGGAGCCGGTTCACGACCTTCTGCTCGATCTGGTGGATCATCGCCGCGTCGCGGAAATGGACTTTGCGGATGTAGACCGAGCCGAGGGAGTATCCCCAGCTCTCCGACTTCGGCGACACCTCGGCCCGCACCTCGCGGCTCATCTGGTGGCGGTTGCGCATCATGTTGTCGAGCGGCATGTTGCTCAGGCTGCGCACGGTGGTGTTGGTCACGTTGGCCTGGAGAGAACCCTCCGGATCGGTGTTTTCGAAAAGATAGGCGACCGGATCGCTGACCCGCATCTCGTACCAGACGCCGAGACCGACCGGCGTTCCCTCCTCCGAGTTCACAGGCCGACTGCGCAGGTAACGCTGGTCGAGGCGGAGGTCGAGAGTATGGACCTTACCAAAGAAGGGCACGAGAAGGACTCCGGGCCCGATGGAAAAGGGAGTGATGTGCAGCCCGGGTTCATCAATGACCCCGATGACCTTGCCGAAAAGAACAAAGACTTTGCAACGGCACTCGTTCACCGTGGTGAACCAGCAGAGATATTTGAGGATCCCGAGAAGGATGGGAAGCCCGATGAGTAGACCGAAAAAGGTCAGGGAGGCGGCGGTGAGAAAGTTCATGCGGAAAGGGAGGGATTGTCGGAAATGACGCGGCGGGCGCGGCGGAAGAGCTGGAGTTTCACGTTGCGAAGGTAGGCCTGCAGGGTGGCGGGTCCGCCGTTCTGCTTAAGCGCTTTCAACTCACCGGCAACCCGCAGGAGCGGCTCAACCTCGGCCTGGACGCGCATCGTCTGGATCTCGACGGCGCGCTTGGACTGCTCGATTTTCTGATCGGCCTCGGCCTGGGCCAGACTGATGTCGGCGGAGACTTCGTTATGCGCCGTGTTGATCGCGGCTAGGGCCGAGTCGATGTCGGTCGGTGGATCGATCCCGGTGATGAGCGAGGCATCCAGTTCAATGCCGTAGCGGGCGGCGGAACTGAGACATTCGGTATTCATCTGCTCGTTCAGCTCGTTCAGATTCTTGCGCAGGTCGTTGATGGACACTCCTTCAAGCTGGGGAGTGTCGCCGTCCATGATGGCGTCGTCGATCTTGTCAAGGCTGACCCCGTCGTCGTGCTTCGCCTGGAAGTTGGCGATGCGCTCGCGCAGGATGGAAACGAAGTAGCCCATGATGTGGGCCACCGGATTCTTCACGCCGAAGAGGTAGGCGTAGAGATTGCGTTCCGAGACCTTGAAGCGAAGCTGGCCGGTCACCCCGATGTTGAGTTGATCCTTGGAAACCGCCTCGAGCACGGTCCAGTTCTGGTTGACGGTGGCGTCCTCGGGATCGTAAGCGATGCTGGCGGTCTCGATTGCGATACTGACCTTGTGGACTTTCTGCCAGGGCATTTTCACATAAGGCCCGCCAGGACCGATGACACGCATCTGAGGGTAGGAGTAGCGGCTCTTGTGATCGTCGCTCAGATGATCGGCGATGGGAAGATCGAGGGTCGTCTTACCCTTGATCCGCTGTGCCCGGCCAAGAGTGGTAATGACCGCACGTTCATTCTGCTCGACGGTAAAAAAACCGGTCAGGACACAGCGAACGATGAACCAGGCGACCCCGCCGAATATAACTCCAATTGCGAAACCCATAGTGCGACAAGAGTGCACACGGTCTGGAAATATTCCAAGCAAAATCTGCGTCACTCATCGATTCGAGGGCACGTCCGGCACAGGGACGATTGGCGGGAAAGTCAGGACACGAATCAGTGATCCTGCAAAAATGAATTTTGCTTTTCATCATCGACCGAACAGGAAACGATGAGGGCTATGAGCTTATGCCATTTCAAATGCCCGACTCCTGCGATCATTGCCACGCTAACCGCGCTTGCCGTTTTCCAGATGCCAGCCTCCGGTAATCCGCGGCCGCTGGAGGGCCGGATCCTTTTCCTCGGCGACTCCATCACCCATGCGGGCTATTACGTTTCCATGGTTGAGGCCGTCCTTCTCGCAGAAGGAGTTTCTCCTGAGTCCTTTGAACTCATCAACCTCGGTCTCCCGAGCGAAGGGGTCACCGGCCTGTCGGAGCCGGACCACCCCTTCCCCCGCCCCAACGTGCACGAGCGACTCGACCGGGCCCTCGAAAAGGTTCATCCGGACCTCGTCTTTGCCTGCTACGGGATGAACGACGGAATTTATCATCCGTTCAGTGAGGATCGTTTTGCGAAATATCAGGCCGGGATCAACACCCTCATCGAAAAGGTGAAAGCGACCGGTGCTCCGCTCATCCTGCTCACCCCTCCCCCCTTTGATCCGGAACCCCTGCGAAGCAAAAACCAACTGCGCAAGGCCGACGCGGAAAAGTTCGGTTGGGTTGAAATCTACGAGCACTACGATACCGAAGTCCTCGCCCGCTATGCGGAGTGGATCCTCGCCCAGGGAGATCGGGTCGACGGAGTCATCGACACCCGCACCCCTCTCCTCGCCTATGTCGAGGCACAGCGAAAAACCAATCCGGCCTTCACTCTCTCAACCGACGGGGTGCACATGAATGACGAAGGGCACCGCATCCTCGCGAAGGGCCTCCTGGCCGGGCTCGGAAGAGATCCGGAGAAAATAGACTCCCTCGACCCTGCCCTATACACCAAAGTCCATGCCCGTCAGATGATCCTGCACGATGCCTGGATCACCCACGTCGGACATCAGCGCCCCCAGACAAAGGTGGGGCTGCCGCTGGACATCGCCCGGCTCGCCACCTCCCTTCCAGAAAAAGAAGTCCCGCAGTTTCTCTTCAACGGCCAGAACCTCAAAGGCTGGCAGGGCGCTCCTGAATTCTGGAGCGCCGGCGACGGAGTCATCACCGGCCGAAACACGGGGCCTGTCCCCTCCAGCACCTATCTCTTCACCGAAAAATCCTATCGAAACTTTCGTCTTCTCTTTGAAGTGAAGCAGACAGTTTCAGCGGAGCACTCAACCATGCACTCCGCCGTCGCCGCTCTCGGCGAACGCTTCGAAGACACGGGAGGAAACGCCTTTGGATTCAAGGGCCCCCTCCTGATGTTCAGTCACGACTGGGGGATCTGGGACGCCTATCGCCGCAACCGCCTCGTTCCCCCGGGGCACAAGGGAACATTGAAGACCACCTCGGAGAAAATTGGCGACTGGAACCGGATCGAGATTCTTGTGATCGAAAACCGCATCCGTTTTGTGAACAACGGGGTACTCATCTTTGATTTCACCGATGACGCCTCGATGCTCCGGGCCTCCCCCATCGGTTTGCAGTTACACAAGAACGAGAAGCCGCAGGAGTTCCAGTTCAGGGGTCTCGTTCTCACCGAATCCCCCGAAGATGTTCTTCTGACGGCGCCCTGACGTTTCACCCTCAGTAGGGTAACCCCCTATCGAGGATTCATCCGCGTGGAGGCAGGTTGATTCCCGTTCGTTTCCGCACCCGCGAAGGGCATGCTGGAGGAACGGGAAAACTTCGCACCATTACTGCCATGCTGATGAACACCACAACCCTGAGGGAATACACGCTGAAAAATCCCGAGGGCGGGATCGGTCCCCTGCGCGAACTCTATTTCGACGACGACTGGACGATACGCTACCTGGCCGCCGATACCGGAAAGTGGCTCAATGGCCGGCAGGTTCTTATTCCCACCGAGTCCCTGACCGGCCGGATCGATTCCGAAAGATCCCTCAAGACCCGCCTGAGCAACCAACAAATCAACGATGCTCCCTCTCCCGCGACCCTGATACGGAAGACCGGCGGGGGACAAGGCCACCATCGCCGCCCTGACGGCAGACCGATCCCCTTCTACCGTGGCGGGCTTCTTTCGTGGAGAACTCCCACGACCCGGGATCAGGTGACTGAGCCGACTTCATTTCCCGCCAGCGAAGGCCGGAACCCCGGGCCCGTCAACGTGCACGGAGTCCACGAAGTGACCGGCCACGAACTCCACGCCGCCGACGGCAGTATCGGCGAAATCAAAGACTTCATCATCGACGACGAGACCTGGAAAATCCGCTTCCTTATCGTCGAGCCCCGCTACTGGTGGCTAGGATCCAGGATCGCGGTCACGGCGGAATGGATCAGGCAGGTGAACTGGAGTGAAGGTCGTCTCTCCCTCACTCTCCCCCGCACCACTGTCCAGGTTGCTCCGGCACCCCGGGGTGGACTCGCGCTCCATTCGTGAACTGCGGAAGAACGATCTGATGTGTCCGGCCCCTTCTGGGGGAATGACCCCATAGAGAAGCCCTCCCTCCCGACTTATCTCTCAAGCCATGAAAACACCTATTCACTACCTTGCTCTGATCGCCCTGCCCCTGGTGGCGGCGTCAGTTCTCAGTTCCTGTGTCTCCGACGGCTATGCCGGAGGCGGAGGCGGCTACGTCACCTACGCCACCCTCCCTCCGAACTATTCGGGGAACGCCTACTACTATAACAACCGATATTATGCGGGCGGACGTTACGAAAGCGGTCGCTATTCCTACGGAGGCAGGGCCTATACCACCCGCTACTTCCACAACGGTCAATATCTCTACGGAGGTAACTACCGCCAGCACTCGTCATCAAGCGCGTATCAGCCCCGCAGCCCGCGCTCCAGCGGAAGCTCCGGATACGGGACCTACCAAACCCGGCCCCGGACTTCCACTACCACCACCTATCAATACGGCAATCGTAGCTACTCCGATGGCCGCCACGAGAGTGGCAGGGATTCACGCGAGGGTTACTACCGCGGGAACTCACCCTCGGGATACGGCCAGGGCCGCTCTCGTGAATCCTACCCCGGCGGGCACTCAAGGTCACCCTACTAAAAGCCCCGGAACCGTCTCGAAACCTATCTCTCCGGGCCCTCAGCCGGAGGGTAGTTTGGAATCAACGCCCGGACGCAGCACCCTGGCTGACTCTCTGCAACCAGGCTCTCGCCGCCTCACGCGCCGGTGAGGGCCGGAGGGTCCACCCGTCATTGTGGTTCCTGAAACCGGTGACGTGGAAGGTGAAGTCCCCCGCCACCCCGGTGTCCTGGAGATACTGCTTCGTTGCATCCACCGAATTCTCCTGACAGATGAACTGAGGTCGTCCGCCGAGGCGAAGGAGCCTCAACCTGGCCGACTTCCGATTCGCCCCGGCATAGGGCCACTGCTCTCTTACCCCGTCGTAGTGGCTGTAACAGAAAAAGCCTCGCCAAAGTGTCGCGACTTCGTCATCAAACAGACCGATCGCATTGCAGGCAAGCGCCCCCCGCGAAAATCCGCAGAGGATCACCCGCTTGGGATCACCCGAGAAGAGCCGGCAAATCTCCGGAACGGCCCGCTTCGCGAACGCCACCGTCGAATCAGCTTGATGCCGGGGAGGATCCCCCCACCAGGTGACGGCAAGTTCATCGCCCGGGTCATTCAGAAAGGGCAAACAAACCCAGAGGTATCCCACTCCTCCGGAAAGTCCGTAGCCAAGCTGGCTACCCTCCGGTCGACCGGTGCTGACGTCTCCAAAGCCATTCTTGTAGTTTCCGTTTCCGGCATACTCAACGAGAACCGGGTATCGTTTCTCCGGCGACCAGTCGCTCGGCAGATAGAGCACCATTTCAGGAACTGATTCAGGGTCTCCCGGCATGCGATAAAACACCCTCTTCCCGGCGGCAGGAACCTCCGATGTCACCGGAGGGATGACGAGATCGGGGGTGATGGTACCGATGTCAGGGTCAGCGGCACGTGCGCTCGAATAGAAAAAAGACGCAAGCGCGAACGACGCAGCGAGCACAGTGCTGAGGGTTCTGAAAAGAGAGATCATGGCGGGGAAAAGCGAAACCTGAGCCGGAGCGCAGCGAAAACAGACAATCGAGAAAATCGAGATGGGTGCCCGGAGGGCAAGCGAATCGAAGCGTAGCGGAGATAGACGGAACGAAGTGAAGTCAACCGTCCAAAACGGAGTGAAGTCAAACCTGAAACCTGAAACCTGAAACCTGAAACCTGAAACCTGAAACCTGAAACCT
>ERZ761602.282-NODE-282-length-118848-cov-43.209659_pt1 | contig 118848 bp, 100 predicted proteins | sample MGYA00512165_ERZ761602 | MGnify/ENA primary metagenome ERZ761602 (study PRJEB28899, sample SAMN02445085) | bioreactor sludge metagenome | biome: EBPR sludge; isolation source: Thorneside wastewater treatment plant | place: Australia: Brisbane, Thorneside...
CTACGACCGTGAACTCTACAAGCGACGCAACGAGGTGGAGCGGCTCTTCCGCAGATTGAAGGCGTTCCGGCGCATCTTCTCGCGCTTCGAGAAATTGGACGAGATGTTCACCGCCTTTGTCCACTTCGCTCTCGTCGCGGATGCTCTAATTTACATTAACACACCCTAGGCCAGGCCCGGCGGGAATTCCTGTCCGATGGCGGAAAAAAATCTGGCGGACCTGTAACCTTGCGGAGCGTTTCGCACTACAGGGGGTAGCGGAGGATGCGCAGGACGACGCAATCCCCTGCATCTTTGACGCGCGGCGCGTTTTGCGCTACAGGGTGTATCGGAGGATGCGTCCTCATCCGGTGCATCCACTTCGAAAACCCCCACCTCTGAAACGATGAAACCACGGATTGCCACGTTCGCCGCCTTCGCGGCATGTCTTTTGCCATGTTGCTCGGATTCCACTCCGAAGCAGACCTCTGTGGTGGATTCGGATTCGATGGCCGAATACCAAGCCAAAATGGACGAGTTCCGACAGGAGATGGCCGAACACCAGAAAAAGCTCGTTTCGGAAACTCAAGCAGCAGGGCAACCCACCCAGCCTCAAGACGCCGTGTCCGATGACGTGGTGAAGACGAACTACAAGCATAGCATGGAGGTCACCGTGCCGAAGACGCTCGATGAACTCGAACAGGAGCGGATTGCTGAAATTCAGCGCTTGGCAATCGCTTTGGAAAAGGCCCGGCTGCGTTTGTCGGAATGGGAGGCGAAAGGCCATGATGCCGTACCCGAAGATCCTGTCGAATCACAGAATTTGAGATCCTCGATCCAAGAGGAGTCGGCGTTCGCCGACTCCTATTATATCCGCAGGGATTGGGAATTGAAAATCAATCGTCTCAAGGGTGACATCGAAGGCTCCGTAAGGCAAGTCAGATCAAACCAAGAGGGCCGGGCAAAAGGGTATCTCGGGATGAAAGTGAAGGACTACGATCTCAGGTTTGTGGACGCCGCGCCCATGATGCTGGTTCAGGTGGATGAAATGGAGGGGAAGCTGAAGTCGGTCCACGAAAGCGAAGAGTGGCGGAAAGGCGAGGCGGAGTTGAAGGCGATCAATGAGCGGGTCTACGATATCGTCAGCGGGAACGCGAAACGGCGGGAGGAGGAGGAACAAAAAGACCTCGCCGCTGAAGAGGCGAAGAAATTCCCGTGGAGTTCCCCGGATGAAGCCGCCGCCTATGTATATGTGGGCAACGAGTTGTGGAACGCCGACACGCTGAAGAAGGAGCGGTCGCCGATCTACAATAGATACAATGGCGGCCCCGCCCGCCTGATCCGCAATCAGCCTGGGCTGGTCGCCTTCGGTACCCTCGAAAACGCCAAAGCCTCCACGGGCTTCCTCGACCTCGCGCACGCTGGCGCCGAGGAGCGCCGCGCGAGCCAGGACAGCTACATGATCGAGGGAACCATCGGCATCTCCGGGATCCAGGAGATGCGCGTAGCAGATACCGACTGGCGCCGGTTCGTCTTCATCGCCGAAGGCGACCTCTGGCGGGGTACGGTGGACTGGAAAGATAGGAAGGCCGTCGATGTGAAGCGCCTGACGAACACCAGCCAGCTCGGCGGCGCACGCATCCTCCACTGGCACGGGCGCACTGTGTGGCTGTGGACCGGGCTTTCCCAGGAGAAGCCAGTAGCCCGCATCGACCTGATCACGGGCGTGATCGCCGAGACCCCGTCCTACAACCTCTTCCCGGAACACGAAAACCGTCTCGTCGCCAGCCCGTCGGGAGGGCTGCTCGCGTCGATGACGAAGGACTGGATCCTCGCGCTAGATTTGAGGGACAACCGCCTGATATCCATCGCCAACCACTTTCCTGTCGCGGTCGCCAATCCTTCCGCCAACGAAGCCAAGCAGGGGCGCTACGAGCTGGGGCAGGCGAAAATCACCGGCCTGAATGCCTTGGGCGGAGATCCGGTCTGGCTGCCCGGGGAAAGGCTGCTGGTCAGCAACGGATGGAGCCGCCTGATCGTGCTGGACCTTCGCGGCGGAACTTCGGAAATGCTCCCCGCACCGCCCCCTCTGGGAATCCAGACCGCAGACAGCAGGGTCGGGGTCGAGCTGAGGTTCGAGAAGCACCTGTCAGGAACGCCTTATGTGCTGATCGGACGATCCTGGTCGGAAGATACGCCGCAGAGAACCGTTCGAAAGAGCGACATGCTGCTGCTCGACACCAGCACCGGGGAATACAAACGCTGCCCGGACGGTGCCGCATACTTCAGCCAGGTGAACGAGCATCTCGTATTCTACCCGATCCGGGACGGTGGTCTCAGCGGCAGCGGCACTTGGATATGGGACGTTGCCAGCGGTGAAACCGCCCGCCTGACGCCTCTATTCCTCAACGGTGGCTATGCCAATCGCGACTGGGTCTTCCTGCCGGAGCGCAACCGCCTGCTCGCCCATGCCGGCGGCGGAGAAGGCGCTCGCGACGATTTGAAAAAGCTGCTCGTCTTCGATTTCAAATCGGGGGTTTCCGCCGATACGCGCGAGCTGCCGGTGGATTTCTCCTCCAGCGCCTTCAACGGCGGCCATCTGTCGGGCATCGCCGTCCAGGAGCTGGAGCTCGGTTTTTCCCCCGACGCGCCAGACCCTTGGGAAGCTTCCGCTAAACTGCCGATGCTGGGCGATCCCGCATTGCCTGCCGGCTGAGGCGGTAAGATTGAAATGGCGAACCTCCGGCGATCATGAAAAGCATGTCCATTGTTATGTTGGCCCTCGTGGCAAGCCCATCCGTCCCGAGGATCGCGGCGGAAGAGTCCTCGTTGCCGTTCGGTTTCATGGTCGGAGCCGCAGCCGGCGAAGAGAGGGATTTTGCCGGCATTTCGTTTGTCTGGTGCCCTCCGGGAGAATTCGCGATGGGAAGTCCAGAAAAAGAACCCATGCGGCAACTGGACGAGACGCGGCACCAGGTCGTCGTCGAACTGGGGTTCTGGATGGCGAAGACGGAAACCACCCAGAAGCAGTGGACCCGGATTTTCCGGCACCATGGCACTTCCTACCGGGGCGAGCACTTGCCCGTGGACTTGATCAGCTGGAACGATGCCGTGGCATGGATGAACGAAATGAACCGTCGCTTCCCGTTGCCTGAAGGCTGGAAATGGTCGCTGCCCACCGAAATCCAGTGGGAGTATGCCTGCCGGGCAGGGACGGAGACCCCGTTTTCGTTTGGAAACGTTGCCGATGGCACGCAAGCCAATTGCTTCGGCCAATTTCCCTACGGAACGAAGAAAAAGGGACCTTCGCTCGGACGATTGGTGGAAGTGGCCCTCTACCCGTCCAACCCGTGGGGGCTTCACGACATGCACGGCAATGTCGACGAGCTCTGCGCCAACCGCTATGCCTCGTACCCCCTCGACGAAGCACTTGATCCCGATGTTCACGATGTCACGGCAGCCAAGGGCCTCCGCGGAGGCAGGTTTTCGTCGATCCCGGCAGGTTGCCGCTCAGCCTCCCGGTTCCAAGCACCTCCCGACCATGGTTGCTATGGTTTCAGGCCCGCCATCGTGCCTCCGCAGGACGCTCCTCCTCACTCCGAGGTTTCATCGCAGTTGGAACTCACTCCCGAGCCTGAAAATAGGCAGCTCTGGCCCCCCTATGAAAAGCCGTCTCTGCCCGCCGGGTCCCTTTTAGACGGACTCGCCCCGGCGGAACCGCTATCCGAAGTGTTCGGCGAGTTTCAGGAGAGACTGGTCGGCGAACGCCGACGGCACGGCAACATCGTTTTGATCTGGTGTCCGCCTGGCAACTTTTCGATGGGCGAGCCGCATACGGAGCCAGCGAGCCTTGTCAGCTTCTACCGCCAACACGAAGTCACGCTGACCCATGGGTTCTGGATGGCCGAGACGGAGACCACCCAGAAACAGTGGGAGGAAATCATGGGTTCCAATCCGGGCGACATCCCGGGAGAAAGCCATCCGGTGGAGCAAGTCCGCCAGATAGACTGTCTGAAATGGATCGCGGAAATGAACCGACGCCACCCTTTGCCGAAAGGCTGGGCTTGGTCGCTGCCTACCGAAGCGCAATGGGAATACGCCTGCCGGGCCGGGAGCCGCACCGCCTTCTCGTTCGGAGATTCGCTCAATGGAGACAAAGCCAATTGCAACGGCTACATGCCGCTCGGGACGACGGTGCGCGGCCGCTGCATTGGAAGGACCACCGTCGTCGCCAGCTATCCGCCCAATGCCTGGGGCTTGTGCGACATGCATGGAAACGTCTGGGAATGGTGTGCTGGCGAAATGAAAGAGTATCCCGAAACAGCGGTAATAGACCCCGCACCGAAGCATTCCACGACGAGCGCTGCGCTGCGGGGGGGCTCGTGGAAAATGTTCGCGCCCTTTAGCAGATCCGCATCCCGGTTTTCGGGCGTGCCTGCCCTCACCAAAGCGGACGATATCGGGTTCCGGGCCGCGATCGTGAGAACGAAATAGAACCTTCCCACGAACCCACCGACAGCCTTCGCCATGAAAATCCCGGCCTTCTTCACCCAATGGATCCGCCGGTACCCGCTCGTCCGTTGGCCCTGCTTCCTGCTCCTCGGCCTGCTGGCGCTTGCCGCCGCCTGCCTCCCCGCCGCCGTCGCGATACGGAATATCGAGAAACATTGGACGAAATGGAACGAACCTCGCACGGCCCCAGCTGACCAGGAAGCGGACGCCCTGCGGCAGCAGATCGAAGCCCTGCGCCAGGAAAACGCCGAACTCAGGACACAAAACCTCGCCGCGGCGCCGACGACGCCGCGCGGGCAGGAGGCGTCCCCGCCGTCGTCCGCGATGGCCCCGTTCCTGTCCTCGCCTTCCCCGGCGGAGAGCGGAGAGCCGACGGAGGACGAGATGCGCGAGGCGATCCAGCGGAGGATCGACCAGATGAACGGGAACATCACGGGGATGAGCCAGATCCAGCCCGACCCGGAGAATTCGATCTCGGCGCTGCTGGCCCTCGGGGGGCTGGTGATGGGGGACGCCCGGTTCCGCATCGGCGTCTTCCGCAAGATCGGCGCGGCTAAGGCCCAGGGAAAGCCCGGTTATGTCTGCGACTACCTCCTTCAGCTCCGGATGGATGGAAACGCGGGCGCGATGATGGACAGCATCATGAAACTGGGCGGCGAGCACTGCACGGCCCGCTTCGTCAAGACCGGCGGCACTTGGGTGTGGATCGTCCCCGGCGATGAGTGACCGGACTCCTGCCCCTCCACCCGGACAAATCCGCTTTCCACCGGCCTCCCGCTCGCCTACCCTCCCCGGACCGATGGACCCCCACGACAGCCGAGTCTCGGACATCTTTTCCAAGACCAACTGGAGCCTGCTGCGAGCCACCTCCGCGCCGGCTTTCGAATCCCGCGCCGCGCTCAACGAGCTGTGCTCCCTCTACCGCCAGCCGGTCCTGCTGCTGGTGAGGCGCTACGGCTTCGACGGGGCGGATGCCGAGGATCTCGTGCAGGATACTGCGTCGGTCTCTTGGATCGCGGCGTCCTTGACCGGGCCAATCCAGACGAGGGGCGCTTCCGTGCCTTCCTTCGCACCGATGCGAAGTGGTTCCTCCACAACGCGAGGCGGAGAGGGCGACCTTGCGGCGCGGCGGAGGCGGGGTGGTGGTCTCCCTCGAGCGGCTCCGGGAGGAAGGCGGCTTCGATCCCTCCGATCCTTCGCAAGCCGAAATCGATGACTACTTCGATCGCCAGTGTGTCTTCGAAATCGTGCGAAGCGTCTGCGCCCAGCTGGCGGAGGACTATGGACGCCGGGGGAAGGGGGCGCTTTTCGAGCGCCTCCAAACAGGCCTGACGATCCCCACCGGTGATCGGGACTACGAGGGGTGGGCGCACGAATTGGGCCTGTCGCCGGACTCGATCAAGGTAGCAATGCACCGTCTCAGGGATCGCTTCCGCCGGGCCGTCGAGGAGCGGGTGCGCGACTCTGTCGTCTCGGAGGAAGGAGGATTTCCAATTGGAGATGGCCCATCTCCGCCGTTCCCTGAGCCACGCAGGCTAGCCGCATTTCCTGTCCCCTTTCGTTGTGAGACGTGGGGAGCGGGCGGTGGGTGGGGCCGTTCTGGCAAGGCGCGGCTGGATTTCCTCTCCAATCTTTATGAGCGAATAATGCCCAAGGGGCAACCAGGACGGAACGCCGCCGGGGTGGTCCCTAGTCGCAGCAGGAAGGGGGCGGAAAATGCAGGCTGGTGGCCCATTTCAGCAAAGTGGACTTCTTCCCGAAGCTCTTCGTGGTGCCGTCAAGGTGGCGTGGGCAGCGATTCTCCGAGACCGGAAGCGGGCTGCTGAGCGGAGGAACGGAAGGCAAGCCTTTTTCCTTTGGAAAACTTAATTTTTCAGCTTGCCTAATAAGAACTTGGGATAATATAATAGATCGGCTTTCTTTCTATTTTTATGGAAATTATAAGCTAATCGCAAGGAGATTCTGAATTTCAATAGTGGCAATATTTTTAGCTCAGTTCAAGCCGATGATCATCCCCATCCAACCCTGGCTGGATCTCGTGAATGGAAAGGAACCCGGCGCGGCTTTTGGGCGGACGAGTCCTCCTTTCTCCGGGCTGATCCTCTCCACGGGCTGGGAGGCCTGCGAGTGGATGGAGGCAAGGCGGGGAGACATGGCGGGATTCAACCACGGAGGGCTTTCCGATCGTATGGACTTCTATCATGATCCGATTTTGGGTGAGGAGATCCTGGAGGCCCTGCAACCCGCCGGGGGCAAGCAGATCTTCGACGGCACCCTCGGCGGCGGCGGGCACGCCGAACTGCTCCTGCGCCACGACGCCCACGTCATCGGCTGCGACCAGGACGAGGCGGCGCTGGCCCACGCGACGAAGCGCCTCGCGATCTACGGCGACGCCTTCCTCCCAGTACGGGGGAATTTCCGCGACATGGACCTCCTCCTCGCCGGTCTCGGGATCGGGCAGGTGGACGGCATCCTCCTCGATCTGGGGGTCTCTTCACGCCAGCTCGACGATCCGGCGAGAGGCTTTTCCTTTCGCGAGGACGGGCCGCTCGACATGCGCATGGACGACCGCGCCGCCTTCACCGCCCGCGATCTCGTCAACGGCTGGGAGGAGGAGGAGCTGATCCGCGTCTTCCGCGAATACGGGGAGGAGCGGCACGCCGCCCGGATCGCCCGCGAGATCGTGAAGGTCCGCCAGACCAAGCCTTTGGCGACGACGCTGGAACTCGCCGCCCTCGTCGCGCGGATCGTCCCGAAGACCTCGGGCAAGCACCCCGCGACGCGCGTCTTCCAGGCGGTCCGCATCGCCGTGAACGGCGAGCTGGAGGCGCTGGAAACGGCGCTGGAGAAGTCGGTCGGCCTGCTCGCCCCGCGCGGCGTCCTCGCCATTCTGACCTTCCACTCGCTGGAGGATCGCATCGTGAAGCGCTTCATGCATCGGCGCAGCAGCCCTTGGCTCGACCGCCCGGAATGGAGCGAACCGCGCCCGAACCCGGACTGCTGCTTCCACCTGCCCTCACGCAAAGCGGTCGCGCCGGACGAGGCTGAGACGAAGCGCAATTCGCGCTCCCGCAGCGCCAAGCTCCGGGTCGCGGTGAAAATTTGAAAATTATGGAAAAACGGAACCGGTACAAGCATCGTGTCGGGGGGCTCCTCGTCCTCCGCCTCGTCCTCGCGGGGGGGCTGCTCCTCGCGACGGGCGCGGGATTCGTCTACATGCGCAACGAGCACGTCCTGCGCGGCAACGGGATCGGCGAGGTGGAGCGCGAGATCGCGGCCCTCGACCAGGAGATCGAATTGTGGGAGCTGCGCATCGCGGCGGTGCGCGACCGGCACGAGCTCTCGCGCCGCCTCCGCTGGGCGCAGAGCGACCTCGCCGACATCGACGTGTCGAAGGTGATCGAAATTTCGCCATCCGACCAGCCGCCGGGACCTGGTGCTCCGGTGGCGAGCGCCTATTAGCCAAGCCGAGGAAAGGAGAGGAATCGTGGACCGTTCCCTGAAAACGAGATTGGTGCTGGGCTGCGCGGCTCTGGTGGCGGTTCTCTCGACACTGAGCGCCCGGCTGCTCTATCTGGAGGCCTTTCGCGGCGAGCGGCTCTCGATCGCGGCACGGGCGCACTACGAGGATGTCGTGACCCTCCCGGCGCGGCGCGGGCGCATCTACGACCGCTCGGGCGAGTTGCTCGCCCGCAGCCAGACGGTCTTCACCCTCGCGGCCGACCCCTACCATCTGCGCGACCCGCTTCTCGCCTGCATCGGCCTTGGGAAGAAGGAGGGCGTCTCGCCGCAGGAGATTCGCGCGAAGCACCTCCCCGAGGAGATCGCGGCGATGTATCGGGAATATGTCGCCGACGTGCTCTCGGGCGTGCTCGACCAGCCCCGCCACGAGATCGCCCGGCGTCTGAAATCGTCCGGCAGGGGGGACGTCGTGCTCGCGAAGAACCTGGAGGACGACTTCGCCGGGCAGATCGAGGCTCTCTTGACGGAGCGCGGCATCCGCGGGGTCAGGCTCGACCCCGGCGAGCGCCGCTACTACCCCAGCCCGATGTCGCTCACCCAGGTGATCGGCTACGTGGACGAGGACGGCGTCGGCGTCTCCGGCATCGAGAAGACCTTCGACGAGGCGATGCGGGGCACGCCCGGCAAGCGCCATTGCGAGCGCGACCGCAGCCGCCGCGAGATCCACGCCTACCGGGGGCCGCAAACCGATCCGGTGCCGGGGCGCGACGTCCATCTCACCATCGACATGGCGGTGCAGACGGTGGTCGAGAGCGAGCTGGACGCGGTGATCGACCGCTTCCGCCCGGCCATGGTCACCGCGATCTTCATCGACCCGAGGACCAGTGAGGTGATCGCGATGGCGAGCCGCCCGCATTTCGACCTCTCCACCCGCAAGGGCATCCGCGGGCACGAGCCGGTGCGGCGCAACCCGGCGGTGTCGGATCTCTACCAGCCCGGTTCGACCTTCAAGATCGTCCCCTTCGGTGGGGCCTTCGACCGCGGCCTCGCCAATCCCTCGACCGAGGTGGACTGCCACATGGGCGTCTACAATCTCGACGGCTTCGTGCTCGCGGACCACCATCCCTACGGACGGCTCACCGCGCGGATGGCCTTCGCCAAGTCCTCGAACATCGGGGCCTACCTGCTGGCGAGGCCGCTCAACAAGGACGGCTTCCACCACTACGTGAAGCAGTTCGGCTTCGGGGAGAGGAGCGGGATCGAGCTCAATGGCGAGCACGCCGGGCGCGTCCTGCCGCCGCAGCGCTGGTCCGCGACCTCCTTCCCCAGCCAGGTGAAAGGCTACGAGATCGCCGTGACCCCCATCCAGATGGCCATGGCCTGCGCCGTCGTCGCCAACGGCGGCGTCTACCGCCCTCCGACGATCGTGAAGGGGGTGCGGGAGGACGCGCGCGGCGCGGCGATGGTGAAAGGACCGGAGCGCCCCGAACGTAGGGTGCTGAGCGAAAAGGCGGCGAGACAAGTGATGCAATGCATGGTCGAGACGATGGGCGAGTACGGCACGGGGACGAAAGGCCGCGTGCCCGGCTACACCGTGGCCGGGAAGACGGGCACGGCCCGCAAGCACATCGAGCGGGTGGGCTATGTCGCAGGGCGCTACACCGCCTCTTTCGTCGGCTTCCTCCCGGCGGAGAACCCGCGTCTGCTCGGGCTGATCGTCATCGACGAGCCGAAGGCGAGTGGCCCCCAGGTCTACGGCGGGGCGGTCGCCGCTCCGGTCTTCCAGTCGATCGCGAAACGGGCGGTCAGGATTCTCGGGATCGAACCGGATCGCCCGGAGGAGTTGGTCCCCGAGCCCGCCGTGCCGGATTCCATTCCGGTCGCCGCTGTCCAAACCGGAGGGGAGGTCCGCTGACGCCATGACCCTCGACGCTCTCATCGAAGGCATCCACGTCCGGCGGCTCTCGGGCACGCTGGACCGGGAGGTCTCGGGTCCCTGCTTCGACTCGCGCCAGGCGATGCCGGACGGGGTTTTCTTCGCGCTCAAAGGCGCGGGCCGGGACGGCAACCAGTTCATCGACGCGGCGGTCGACCAAGGTGCCGTCGCGGTCGTGTCGGAGCAGCCGAATCCGTTCCGCCACGCTGTCACCTGGATCGAGGTCGACGACGCCCGTCTCGCCATGGCGAAGGCGGCGGCGAATTTCGAGGGGCATCCCAGCCATCGCCTCCCCGTCGTCGCCATCACCGGGACGAACGGGAAGACGACCACCGCCTGCCTCGTCCACCACCTTCTCCAATCCATCCTTCACCGCGCCGGGCTGCTTGGGACGATCCACTACTCGACCGGGGAGAAGCTCGTCGCGGCCTCGCACACCACGCCCGAATCGACCGAGGTGCAGCGGCTTCTCCGCGAAATGGTCGAGGCGGACTGCCGCGGTGTGGCCATGGAGGTCTCCTCGCACGGCCTCGCCCAGCATCGCGTCGCCGGGGTCGCCTTCGACGTGGGCATCTTCACGAACCTGACCCAGGACCATCTCGACTACCATCGCACGATGGAGGAGTACTTCGCGGCGAAGCGCCTCCTCTTCGAGCAGATGGACGCGGAGACCGCGAAAGAGGGCACGGCCATCATCAACCTCGACGATCCCTACGGCGACCGCCTCGTGAAGACGCGCTTCGAACGTCTTCGCAAGATCACCTACGGGCGCGGGGCGAACGCCGATTTCCGCGTCGGGGAGATCCGTTCGGATTTCAACGGCACGCAATTCCAGCTCTTCTTCCGCGAGCGGCAGTTCCTCGTGCGCATCCCGCTGATCGGGGCCTTCAACGTGGCCAACGCCACCGCCGCCATCGCCGCCGCTTGGGCCGTGGGGCTGAACCTGCGCGAGACCGTCGCCAAAATGGCCGAGGCCCCGCAGGTGCCGGGACGGCTGGAACTGGTCGGCGGGGGACGCCAGACGAACTACCGCGTCTTCGTCGATTACGCCCACACCCCCGATGCCCTGACGAACGTGCTTTCGACCTTGAAAGCCCTCAATCCTAACAAAATCATCACCGTCTTCGGCTGTGGCGGCGACCGCGACTCGACGAAGCGTCCGATCATGGCGGCGGCGGCGGAAGCGGGGAGCGGGGTTTGCATCCTGACCTCCGACAACCCCCGCACCGAGGATCCTCGCAAAATCCTCGCCGACGCGGCGAAGGGCTTCCTGCGCGGCGGGCATGAAGTCATCGATGACCGTCGCGAGGCGATCCGCCGCGCCGTGAACCTCGCGGGCGAGCGCGACATCGTGCTCATCGCGGGGAAAGGGCACGAGACCTACCAGGAGATCCATGGAGTCCGGCACGACTTCGACGACCGGAAAATCGCGGCGGGTTTCATCCATCGCAAAGCGGAAGGAGGCGAGGCATGAAAGAGCTCTCCCTCCACCAGATCGCCGAATGGGTCGATGGCGCCCTCATCCAGGGGACGCCCGCGGCGACCGTTCGCGGTCTCTCCACCGACTCGCGGAAGGTCGGGGAAGGGGACCTCTTCGTCGCGCTGCGGGGCGAGCGCCTCGACGCGCACCAGTTCCTCGAAGATGTCGCCAAGGCCGGGGCCTCGGCGATGATGGTCAGCAGCCTGCCCGTCGCGACCGAGTCCTGCGGCGGCGGCATCATCCGGGTGAAGGACACGCTGAAGGCGCTGCAAACGCTCGCCTACCATCATCGCAAGGCTTCGGAAGACCTCTTCGTCGTCGGCGTCACCGGGAGCAACGGCAAGACCTCGACGAAGGATTTCCTCACCGCCGTGCTCGCTCGCGGAGGCAAGGTCAACGCCACCTCGGGGAACTTCAACAACCACGTCGGGCTGCCCTTGACCATCCTCTCCGGCGACGGCGGGGAGCGCTACGGCGTCTGGGAGATGGGCACGAACCATCCCGGCGAGATCGGCGTTCTCGCGGACATCGCCCTGCCCGATGCCGCCGTCGTCACCGCCATCGGCACGGCCCACATCGAGCATTTCGGCACGCGCGAGGGCATCGCGGCGGAGAAGGCCGAACTGCCCGCTGCCGTCCCGCCCGGCGGATTCTTCGCGATGCCGGCGAAGGACGATTTTTATGACTTTGTCAGGGATCGCGTCCGCTGCGAGATGGTCCCTGTGGGCATCGGCGAGGGAGCGGTTCGCGCCGAGAACCTCGTCGCCGACGCGGACGGACGGATGCGCTTCGACCTCGCCTCCGATATGGCGTCCACCGTCCCCGTCGTCCTGCCCGTGCGCGGCGAGCACATGGTGACCAACGCCCTTCTCGCCGCCGCCATCGGTCTGCGTCGCGGCATTGACCCGGCGGAGGTGGCCGACGCGCTTGCCTCGGTGAAGCTGACCCACGGCCGTCTTGAGGAGAAGCGGGTCAACGGCGTCTCCTTCCTCGACGACAGCTACAACGCCAACCCCGACTCCATGCTCGCGGCCTTGCGCACCCTGCGCAGCGCCGAGGTCGCGGGACGCCGCGTCGCCGTCCTCGGTTTCATGGGCGAGCTCGGCGAGCACGAGGAGTCCGAGCACCTCTGCCTCGGCGAGCGCGTCGCGGAGAACGGGATCGACATCCTCGTCACCGTCGGCGAACGCGCCGCCTGCATCCACGAACGCGCCTCCGGCCTCGCCCTGAGCCGCAATTTCCCCACCCATGAGGAGGCTGCGGCCTTCCTCCTCGACACCCTCGCGCCCGGCGACCTCGTCCTCGTCAAAGGAAGCCGCTCCGCCGGAATGGAGCGCGTCATCGCCGCCTTCGCCGACCCCGCCTGACCACCATGCTCTACTACCTCCATCTGCTGAAGGACTTGGAGTACTATGACCTCCTCAACGTCTTCCAGTACCAAAGCTTCCGCGCGGCGGGGGCGGCTCTGACCGCCTTCCTCCTCTCCGTCCTGCTCGGCAACCGGGTCATCCTGAAGCTGACCTCGCTCAAGATCGGCCAGCCCATCCGCACGAAGGAGGAAGTCCACCGCCTCGCCGAACTCCACGGCATCAAGACCGGTACGCCGACCATGGGCGGCATCCTCATCGTCGGCTCGGTCCTCGTCGCGGCGCTGCTCTGGGCGCGGATCACGAACCCCTTCATCCAGACCCTCGTCTTCGTCACCATCGGGATGGGCCTGCTCGGCTTCTTCGACGACTACCAGAAAGTCGCGAAGAAAAACTCGAAGGGCGTCAGCGCGAGGGTGAAGCTCGTCGCGCAGTTCGCCATCGCGGGGATCGCGGTGGGCTATCTCTACCTCCTGCCCGAGACCTCGGCCTACATCCGCCAGATCTTCCTCCCCTCGGTGAAATATCCCATCGTGAGCGACATGGGGATCTTCACTCTGATCCTCCTGCCCCTCGTCATCGTGGGCGCGTCGAACGCGGTCAACCTCACCGACGGCCTCGACGGCCTCGCCACGGGCTGCACCATCACCACCGGGCTCGCCTACGCGGCGCTCGCCTACGTCGCCGGGAACCGGCTCGCTGCGGACTACCTCCTCGTGGCCTACCACCCCTCCGCCGGCGAGGTCTCGATCTTCTGCGCCGCGCTCGTCGGGGCGGCGCTCGGCTTCCTCTGGTTCAACTGCCACCCGGCCCGCGTTTTCATGGGGGACACCGGATCGCTATCCATCGGCGGGATGCTCGGCATGATAGCGATCTGCTGCAAGCAGGAACTCCTCCTCGCCGTCATCGGCTTCGTCTTCGTGATGGAGGCGGGCTCGGTGATGCTGCAAGTCGCCTCCTTCAAACTGACCGGAAAGCGCATCTTCAAGATGTCGCCCATCCACCACCATTTCGAACTCATCGGCTGGGAGGAGAGCAAGGTGATCAACCGCTTTTGGATCATCTCCATCATCTCCGCCATGATCGGGCTCATGACTTTGAAGATTCGTTAGGATGAACCTCGACGGAAAACAGATCGCGGTGCTGGGCGCGGGCGGGAGCGGATACGCCGCCGCCGCGCTCGCGCTCGCGCATGGCGCGAAGGTTTCGGTCTTCGACAGCGGCAGCCCGGAGAAGCTCGCCCCCGCCGTCGCGAAATTCGCCGCCCTCGGCGCGCCGCTCGTCTGCGGCGCCGCGGCACTGGTGGCCCCGCATCGCTTCGACCTGACCGTGACCAGCCCCGGCATCGACGCCTCCTGGCCCATTGCGAAGGCCTTCGCCGCCGCCTCGGACGAACTGGTCGGCGAGATCGAATTCGCTTGGCGTCTCGGCGACACGCCCGTCATCGCCATCACCGGGACGAACGGGAAGACGACTACGACCGCCCTTGTCGCGGCTATGCTCCAGGGCGCCGGGCTCCGCGCCGTCGCCGCCGGGAACATCGGACTGCCCTACAGCGAGGTCGTGCGCTCCGGCGAGGACTATGACTGGATCGTGCTGGAGCTCAGCTCCTTCCAGTTGGAGACGGTCTCGACTTTCTCCCCCCGCGTCGCTGTGTGGTTGAACTTCGCCCCCGACCACATGGACCGCTACGCGAGGGTTGAAGATTACTACGCGGCGAAGCTCCGTATTTTCGAAAACCTCGCCTCCGATGGCCTCGCCGTCCGCAAGCTCGAATGCGAGGTCGGCCCGACCGGACGTGTCACGACCTTCTCCGCCTTTTCCGATGGCGGCGATCTCGGCTACGCCTCCGGCGAAATCGTTCATCCCGCGACGGGGCGGGCTTTCTCCTTCGGCTGGTGCGAACTGCAAGGCAAGCACAACGCCGAGAACGTCATGGCCGCCCTCGCCGTGGCCGACGAGCTCGGGCTGGCTTGGGACTCCGTCGCCCCCGCCATCGCCGCCTTCCAAGCCCCGCCGCACCGCTGCGAGAAAGTCGCCGAGATCGACGGGGTGCTCTACCTGAACGACTCCAAATCGACCAACCTGCACTCCCTCGAAAGCGCCCTCGCCGGACAGGACGAGCCGGTCGTCCTCATCGCCGGAGGCAAAAACAAGGGCCTCGACTTCGCCGAGTTGCGCGAGCTGGCCGGGCGCACGGTGCGCGAGGCCGTCTGCATCGGCGAGATCGCCGGGGACATCGCGGCGGCTTGGGACGGGGCCGTGCCCTGCCACTTCGCCGTCGGCGTGGACGAAGCCGTCGAGATGGCCCGCGCCATCGCCCGCCCCGGCGAGATCGTGCTCTTTTCGCCGGGGACCTCCAGTTTCGACATGTTCACCGGGTACGAGGCCCGGGGCGAGGCCTTCCGCCAAGCCGTCCTCGCACGAGTTTCCAGGGACCGCTTTCTCATTGCCTGACAACACCACCAACCAACGACGACACCATGAGCAACAGAAGAAGAAACCGCAAGACTGCCAAGGGGGAGCGCCAAGGCATCCTCGGCAAAAACCGCGCCCAGATGAAACTCGCCGCCCACATCACCGAGGAGCAGGACTGGTACCTCGACACCCCCGACGTGCGCCTGACGCGCATCTTCGGCGTGGTCATCCTCCTCCACCTCGTCGCCGTGGGCGGCATCTTCGCCTTCAAGATGGTCGACAAGGCCTCGGAGGCGAGCGCCGTCAAGATCAGCAGCGCCCGCCAGGAGATGGAGGCCGCCGTGCAGGAGCAGCGCGCCACCGCCGCGCAAGTGCCCGCCACCCCCGTGGCCGAGGCCCCCGCCCGTCCGCCCGTGCCCGCGCCGCTGCGCCCCGATCCCAGCAAACCGCAATACCAGGTCCAGGCCGGAGACACCCTGCCCGCGATCGCGCAACGTCTCGGCGTCAGCCCCGAGGCGCTCCGCGCGAAGAACGGCATCCTCTCCGACAACGAGCTCTATCCGGGCCGCTACCTCGACCTGCCTGTCAAGGGCGAGCACGCCGCCCCCGCCGCCGCTCCCGCGAAGCCCGTGGCCACCCCGGTCGCCGCCCCCGCGGCCTCGCGCCCCGGCGAATACACGGTGAAGGCGGGCGACACCCCTTGGGCCATCGCGAGGCAGTTCAACGTGCCCTTCAACAAACTGATGAGCGAGAACGGCATCAAGAACGCCAGCTCGCTCCAGATCGGGCAGAAGCTCCGCATCCCCGCCTCGAACTGACCCTGTCCGGTCCCCGACCCAACCCTCTTCGATCGTCCGCACTCCCGCCATGCACCGCAAGAGCGCCCTCCTCCTCCTGTCCTCGGTGGCCTTCCTCGTCATCGTTGGCTTCGTCATGCTCGTGAGCACCTGCGTCTTCAGCGCGGATGCGCCCGAGTCCGACGGCTACCGCGAGGCGAAGAGGCAGGCGATCTCGCTGGTGATCGGGATCGGGGCGCTGTGGGCGGCGGCGACGATCGACTACCGATTCTGGAAGCGCCACGTCTGGACCATCCTGGGGACGGTCTGCGTCTTCCTCGCCCTCTGCTTCCTCCCCGGCGTGGGGATGGAGGTCAATGGCGAGCGCCGCTGGATCGGGCTCGGGCCGCTGCGGATGCAGCCCTCCGAAATGGCGAAGATCACCGCGGCCATCTTCCTCGCCTACTGGTTCTCGCGCCATCCCGACTGCGGGAGGGACCCGGTGCGGGGCTTCCTGCTGCCCCTCGCCATCCTCGCGCTGCCGATGAGCCTCGTGCTTTTCGAGGTGGACATCGGCACCACCGCCGTGATCGGGGCGGCGGCCATGCTCGTGCTCTTCGTCGCCGGGGTCGATTGGAAATACCTCTCCGGCCTCGTCATGGCCGCAGTCATCACCTTCCTCGGGATGCTGCGCTACGCGCCGAACCGGATGGAGCGCATCATGGCCTTCCTCGATCCCGAGGAGCACAAACTCGGCGCGGGCTTCCAGCAGTGGATCTCCCTGATGGCCTTCGGCTCGGGCGGGGCGACGGGCCTCGGCGTGGGGGAGGGGAGGCTGAAGATGCTCTACATGCCCTTCGCCCAGACCGACTTCATTTTCCCCATGATCGGCGAGGAGATGGGGCTGGTCTTCACCCTGCTCGTGGTCCTGGCCTTCATCATGATCGCGGTGTGCGGCTTCGTCATCGCATTCCATGCGCCGGACCGCTTCGGCTCGCTGCTCGCGGTCGGGCTGGCCGCCTACCTCGCCTTCCAGGCTTTCGTCAACATCGGGGTGACCACCTCCATCCTGCCGAACAAGGGCATTTCGCTGCCCTTCGTCAGCTACGGCGGCTCCTCGCTCGTGATCGCCCTCTTTGCCGTGGGCATCCTCGTGAACGTCTTCCGGCAGGGTCGGTCAAGGGAGGAGGAGGCCAAGGAGTGGGTCAATCGGCAGAGGATCACGCCACGGGTTTGACAGGGGAGGGGTCTCCCGTCCCCGGAGGCGGAGCAGAATCCGCTTTCAAATCGCCCGATCCGGTTCAGTTTACCGGCCCGACCCGAACGTCCCATGCAGTTGATCCAAATCGTCGAGGCCCTCATCTACGCCGCGCCGGAGCCGGTCACCGCCGCCGAGATCGCGAAGGCGGTGCGCCGTGCCGCCGCCGACAACCTCGCCCCGCAGGCCCGCGCCTGGGAATCCGTCGGCACGGGCGAGATCGAGACCGCCATCGCCGAACTGGGCGAATCCCTCGCCGCTTCGGGCCGGGCCGTCGAGTTGCAGGAGGGGGCTTCGGGCTGGCGCTTCATGACGCGGGCGGACTTCGCCGACTGGATTCGCGCCCTGCTCCCCGAAATGCGACCGGAGAAGCTCAGCGCCGCCGCCTTGGAGACCCTCGCCCTCGTCGCCTACCGCCAGCCCATCACCAAGGCCGACATCGAGGCGGTGCGCGGCGTCTCCGTCGACGGGACGATCCAGAAGCTGCTGGAGCGGCGGCTCATCCGCATCGGAGGCCGCGCCGACCTGCCGGGCCGCCCCATGCTCTACGAGACGACGGAGGATTTCATGGAGCATTTCGGGATCAAGACCCTCGACGACCTCCCCAACGCCTCCGAATTGCGTCTCGTCGCCCTCCCCACCGCCGAGGTGCCGCCAGCGACCGAGCCCGCCGCCGACCCGGCACCGGAAAGCGCCGCCGAACCCGAGACCGCGCCCGAAGCCGAAGCCACGGAGCCTGAAACCGCCGAATCCGAACCCGAAACCGTGGACGCCCCGGAACCCTGATCTTTCACCATGAGCCTCGAAGACCTGCGTCGGCAGATCGATGCGATCGACACCGGCATCATCCGGCTCCTCAACGAGCGGGCCGACATCGTCCACGAGATCGGGGTCATCAAGAAGCGCGACGGCCTTGAGATCTACGCCCCGGAGCGCGAGGAGAAGCTCCTGCGCAGCCTCGTCGCCAAAGGCGAAGGCGGACGCCTCCCCGAGGAGTCGATCCGGGCGATCTACCGCGAGATCATGTCCGCCGCCCTCGCCCTTGAGGAGGATCTCAAGATCGCGTACCTCGGCCCCCCCGGCACTTGGACGCACCAGGCGGCGATCCGGAAATTCGGCCACAGCGTCAAGTACCTGCCCCAGCCCGGCTTTGCCGAGGTCTTCGAGCAGGTCGAGCGCCGCGCCGCCGACTACGGCGTGGTTCCCATCGAGAACTCGACCGAGGGCGCGGTTCGCGACATGTTCCGCCTCTTCGCGAAGCATTCTCTGAAAATCTGCGCCGACGTTCCGCTGCCCGTCGAGATCTGCCTCATGGCTCAGGGGGGACTTGGCGCGGTGCGGCGCGTCTTCGGCCACCCCTCCAATCTGGCGGCGGCGAGGCGCTGGCTCGGGCGCGAGCTGCCGGATTGCGAGATCGTCGAGGCCGCCAGCTCCTCCCACGCCGCCGCCGAGGCGCTGGCCGACCCCGCCGCCGCCGCCGTCGGGAGCCCCGTCGCGGCCGAGACGGCGGGCTTGCGGCTGCTCGCGACCCGCATCGAGGACGAGCGGACCGTCGCCCGCTTCTCCGTCGTCGGCCGCCGCCCGAGCCCCCCGACCGGGAGCGACCTCACCCTGATGGCTGTCTCCGGCGCGGAGATCGGCGGTGCCGTGGCGGAGACCCTGCGCCTCCTCCTGAGCCACGGCGTGGAGACCGTCCGCATCGACGCCCACGAGGCCGGGCCGGAGGAAGCGCCCGATCCGGGCCATCGGGTCATCGTGCGCTTGGAGGTCGCCGGCCACGCCGATCTGCCCCCGGTATCGGACGCCGTTTCCGCCCTGCGGCGGGAGGGCAGGGGAGTGACGGTCTTCGGCAGCTACCCGCGCCCGATGCTCGAAGGAGGCGGCGGCGATTGAATTTTATATAAAAAAGGCGATCTTGTCCGCTGGGTGGGATGCCACCCCGGCCCCGAGCCTCCGGGAAATCCGCCCTTGCGGCGATACCCACGCTTGCCAAGCCCTCGACCGGACGCTTTAATCCCGATCCGACGCAGATTCCCCCATCCTTCGAATGACCGCCACCCTCCAGAGAACGGAACCGGCCCGGGTCGCCTACCTCGGGCCCGAGGGGAGCTTCGCCCATCTGGTCGCCCGGAAGCGCTTCGGGGACAACGAACTCGTCCCGAGAGGGTCCGTCGACGAGGTCTTCGACTACCTTTTGGACGAGCCAGACAGCTTCGCCGTCGTGCCCGTCGAGAACTCCTCCGGCGGCGTGATCACCGCGACCGTGGACCGGATCATGGAGGCCGGTGCCCCCTACCACATCCGCGAAGGGATCGCCCTCAACGTGAAGCTCGCCCTGCTCGGGCGGGAGGGCGACGTGATCGACCGGATCTACTCGCACTTCGCCCCCTTCCACCATTGCGCGAAATGGCTGCGCGCCCACTATCCGGGGGCGGAGCAGGTGGTGACGCCCAGCACCCCGCAGGCGGCGATCCGCGCCTCGCAGGAGCGCGGGGGCGCGGCCATCGGTGCCCGGGAGAGCGCCGAGCGCTACGGTCTCGACATCCTGCACTACCCCATCGAGGCGGACACGCCCAACGTGACCGAGTTCCTCGTCGTGGCCCACCAGGCCAACGCCGAATCTCCGAGGAACTCCCGGACCAGCATCGCGGTCGAACTGCCCGATTCCTCCGGCAGCCTCTTCCGTTTCCTCGGCCCCTTCGCGAACAACGGGATCAACATGAAGCGGATCGAGTCCCGGCCCATCGTCGGGCAGCCGAACAAATACCGTTTCTTCGTGGAGATCGAGGGCAACACCGCCGACGAGACCATCCGCCGCGTCCTCGACGAAGCGCGGGGCTACTGCATCCACATGAAGGATTTCGGTTCCTACCCTTCCGAAATTCGTTTCGAGTCCTGAAGAAGTTTGGTGCGCGTTCTGCCGGGGCTGCTGCAAATCCCGCCCCCGCCGCCCCTCCTTCCACTGGCGGCGGCGCAAAAACGCGCTAGATTCCGCGCCTTCATGCTCGCGGTCGATCGAGTCAGCGTCCAGTACGGGGCCCGGAATCTCTTCCGCGACCTCTCCTTCACCGTGCGCGCGAAGGAGCGCTGGTCCCTCGCCGGACCGAATGGCGCGGGCAAATCGACCTTGATGAAAATCATCGCCGGGATCGAGCACGCCGACACCGGAGGTATTATCAAGGCGAAGCAGACCACCGTCGGCTACCTTCCGCAGGAGGGCGTGCAGCACCAGGGCGCGACCGTCTACGACGAGGTTGCCAAAGCATTCGACGACGTGCGCCAGTTGGAGACCGAACTGAAGGAGGTCGAAGCCGAGCTCGAACGCGCCGACCCGACGAGCGAGGACTACGGCGACCTCCTCGAAGTTTTCGGCGACCTCACCCTGCGGCTCGACCACCACGATGTCAGCAAGATGCGCCCCCGCATCGCCATCGTGCTCGACGGGCTCGGCTTTTCGAAAAGCGACTTCGAGCGGCAGACCGGCGAGTTCAGCGGCGGCTGGCAGATGCGCATCGCCATGGCCAAGCTGCTCCTGCGCGAGCCCTCCGTGCTGCTGCTCGACGAACCGACCAACCACCTCGACATCGAGACGGTGCAGTGGCTGGAGCAATGGCTGCGGCAATACGGCGGGGCCATCCTCCTGATCTCGCACGACCGCAGCATGCTCGACAACCTCACCAACCGCACCCTCGCCTTCGAGAACGGCGGCGTGCAGCAGTATTCGGGCAACTACTCCTTCTACTTGCAGGAGCGTGTCGCCCGCCGCGAGCAGGCCGAACGGGCCTTCAAGAATCAGCAGCGCGAGATCGAGAAGGCCGAGAAACTCATCAACCGCTTCCGCGCCAAGGCATCGAAGGCGCGCATGGTCCAGTCGCGCATCAAGGCGCTGGAGAAGGTCGAGCGCATCGAACTGGAGCAGGACGCCGCGACGATGGACTTCCGCTTCCCCCAGCCCGAGCGCAGCGGCCAGACCGTGCTGAAGCTGGAGAAGGTCAGCAAGCATTACGGCGACAACAAGGTCATCGACGGTCTCGACTTCGCCATCGAACGCGGCGACAAGATCGCCATCGTCGGCGTCAACGGCGCGGGCAAATCGACCTTCTCGCGGCTCATCGCCCGCATCGAGGAACCGAACTCGGGCACCATCACCGAAGGGCACAAGGTCGGCATCGCCTACTTCTCCCAGACCCACGCCGACGAACTCGATCCGACCAAGACCGTGCTCGGCACGATGGAGGGCAGCGTCACCGCCGCCGCCGCGGGCAACCTGCGCACCCTGCTCGGGGCCTTCCTTTTCCGGGGCGACGACGTGTTCAAGTCGGTGAGTGTTCTGTCAGGCGGCGAGCGCGGTCGCCTCGCCCTCGCCCGGATGCTGTTGCAACCGGCCAACTTCCTCATCCTCGACGAACCGACCAACCACCTCGACCTCCAGTCGCAGGAGGTGCTGCAACGCGCTCTCGCCGACTACACCGGGGCCTTCGCCATCGTCTCGCACAACCGTTCTTTCCTCGACCCCATCGTCACGAAGGTGCTCGAATTCATCCCCGGCCAGAAGCCGAAGCTCTACTACGGCAACGTCAGCGACTACCTCGAAAAAAAGAAGGCCGATCTGGAAGCCGAGGCAACGAAGGCGAATCCGTGGCCCTCACAAAGCCACAAATCCGGCACGGGGGAGGCCGCCTCCGGCGTCAACCGCAAGGAGCAGCGCCGTCTCGAAGCGAAAGCCCGCGAGGAGAAGGCCGCGAAGCTGCGACCCTTGAAGAAGGAATTCGAGGCTGTCGAAGCCGAAATCGCGAAGCTGGAGGAGGAGAAGGCCGAACTCGACGCCAAGCTTGCCGATCCCGAGTTCTTCCGCAGCGCCGAGGAAGCCCCCGCCGCGATGAAGCGCTACGCCGAGATCGAGACCCTCCTCGAATCCCGCGTCACGAAGTGGGGCGAGTTGAGCGAAAAGATCGAGAAGCTGGAGAGCCTCGGGTAGGCCTCCCGGTTCCCACAAACGCCGTTTTTCTGACGGGACGTCATTCCATCCCCGCCAACCGCTCCGCGATCACTTCGGGATAGATGCGGTGCTCCGCTTCGTGGATCCGCTCGGTCAGGGACTCGACCGTGTCGGAGGGAAGGATGGACACTCTTTCCTGCCGCAGAATTTCGCCCGTGTCGATGCCCGCATCGACGAGATGGACGGTGCAGCCGGTCTCGCTGTCTCCAGAGGCGAGGGACTTGGCGACGGGATCGAGGCCGGGATGTTTTGGCAGCAGGGAGGGATGCAGGTTCAGGATGCGCCCGGCGTAGGCGTCCAGCAGCGGCTCGCGGAGTACGCGCATGAACCCGGCGCAGACGATGAGATCGACGCGCAAAGCCCGAAGTCGGTCGAGCAGCTCTTTCAAGGCGGCGTCGGTGAGGCGTCCTCGCTTTTCGGTGCCGGGGTCGAGGACGAGGCGGGGCACGCCATGTTCCTCGGCGACTTGGAGGATTCCGACACCGGGCACGTCGCAGACGACCACGGCGACCTCCCCGCCAAGTCGTCCGTCCTTGGCCGCTGCGAGGATGGCGCGGGCGTTGGAGCCAGTACCCGAGCCGAGGATGGCGACGCGCTTCGGCCCGCCGGGAGTCTCGCCCGCGAGCTGCGCGAGGGTGGCGCTGGTCGATTTGCCCGGCACGAGGGAGAGGATGCGGATCTCCACGCCGAGGCGGTCGAGGAGGGCTTTCTCCTCGTCGTTGAGGGAGTCCGGGGTGTAGTCGCCGCCTTTGGTGTAGATGTCAGGGCGGATCGCGTCGATGACGTTGGTGGCGCGGCGCTCCTCGAAGACGACGACGTGGTCGACGGAGCGCAGGGCGCGGAGCGTCTCGGCCCGTTCCGCGGCGGTGTTCACGGGACGGCCCGGCCCTTTCAGTTCGCGCACCGAGGCATCGCTGTTGATCGCGACGACGAGGGCGTCGCCGAGGGCGCGGGCCTCAGCCAGATAGCGGACGTGGCCGATGTGGAGCACGTCGAAGACGCCGTTCGTGAGGACGAGCTTCCGGTCCTCCCGCGAGAGCTGCTCCCGCAGGGCGGCGACCTCCCCGAGGCTGGAGATGAAAGACTGCGTCATACGGGAAGGAGACGGCATTTTCCGCTTTTCACAATCCGCTTTTCCCGCGACGGTCCCGCCATGCATGATCCCCGCATCGACGAACTGGCCAAGCAACTGGTGAGATACTCCACCGCGACGAAGAAGGGCGACAAAGTCCTCATCGAGCTCTTCGACGTGCCCGAGGAGGTGGGGATCTCGCTGATCCGCGAGGTGCGGGCGGCGAAGGCGACGCCCTTCGTGAACCTGCACAACGCGAAGATCGCCCGCGAGCTGGCCCGGGGCGCGACGGAGGAGCAATACGGGCTGATCGCCTCGACGGCGATGCACCAGATGCAGGAGATGGACTGCTACATCGCGATCCGCGGCAGCCACAACGTGAACGAGCTCTCCGACGTGCCGGCGGCGCGGATGCAGATGCTCTCGGGCAAGATGCGCCCGGTGCTGAACGAGCGGGTCAACCACACGCGCTGGTGCGTGCTGCGCTGGCCGCATCCCTCGATGGCGCAGAGCGCGGGCATGTCCACCGAGGCCTTCGAGGATTTCTACTTCCGCGTCTGCCTGCTCGACTACGCGAAGCTGAAACCGGCGATGAACGCCCTCGCGAAGCTGATGACGAAGGCGAAGGAGGTCCACATCACCGGACCCGACACGGACCTCCGCTTCAGCGTCGCGGGCATTCCGGCGATCCCCTGCGGCGGTTCGCACAACATCCCGGACGGGGAATGCTTCACCGCTCCGGTGAAGGACTCGGTCGAGGGCGTGGTCAGCTACAACGCCCCCTCGATCTACCAAGGCATCGCCTTCGACAACGTGAGGCTGGAGTTTAGCCAAGGGAAGGTCGTCAAGGCCACGGCGAACAACACCAAGGCGATCAACCGCATCCTCGACACCGACGAGGGCGCCCGCTACATCGGCGAGTTCGCCATCGGTTTCAACCGGCACATCAAGGAGCCGATGCGCGACATCCTCTTCGACGAGAAGATCGCGGGCAGCTTCCACTTCACCCCCGGCCAGGCCTACGAGGTCGCCGACAACGGCAACCGCAGTTCGGTGCATTGGGATCTCGTGAACATCCAGCGTCCCGAATACGGCGGCGGGGAGATCCGCTTCGACGGGGAGCTGATCCGCAAGGACGGGCAGTTCCTGCCGAGGGCTTTGCAGCCGCTGAACTACTGACCCCCCGCGACCGCCATGCTCAAGACCTTGGTGCCCCTCGCGCTCGGCGGCTCGCTCGGGACGGTGGCGAGATGGGGCCTGCAACGCTGGATCGACGGACGCCTCCCGGCCAGCGCGACGGGCGGGGCCTTCCCTTGGGGCATTCTGGTGGTGAATGTGTCAGGGTGCCTCGTCTTCGGCTGGCTTTTCGCCCGCTTCGAGGGGCGCGTTTGGGCGACGGAGCCGTTGCGGCTCGCGGTCTTCACCGGATTTCTCGGCGGCTACACGACCTTCTCGACTTTCGGGTGGAACACCTTCGAATTGCTGCGCGGCGGACAGGCGGGACTCGCCTTCGCCAACGCCGCCGCGAGCGTGGTCCTCGGGCTGGCGGCGGTCTGGGCGGGCTTTTCGCTGGGGCGGTAAGAAGAGCTTGGGCAATGCAGGCTATTCTTCTCCGTCCTCTTTTGGAAAGAACGCGCCGGGATGGTTCGACAACATCGCGGCGAGCGCGGCGACGAAGAGCGGCAGGATTTGCTTCCCCTCGTGTCCGAGGAGGCCAAGGACGAAGCCGAAGATGCCCGCCGCTTCCCCCAAGGCGAGGGCGGCGATGAAGGCGGCGAAGATCCACGAAGGGGCGGTCGTGCGACGTCCGTTTCCGTCCCGTCGGTTTGCGACGAAAAAGCGCAGGGATACGCTGGCAAGGGCCAAGGCCAGACCGACGACGGTCAGGGGAAGCACAAGTTCGTCCGTCGGCTGTTTTTCGCCTTGGACCAGGCCAAGCCGCAGGATTGCGAAATAAATCCCCAGCGAGGAGGTGAGGGCGAACCAGACCGCCCAACGGACCAAGACGGGTGGCAACGCCGTCGCATTCATCGGTTGGCGGGAGTCGCTGAAAGCCTCGTCACTTCGCCCGCTTGAAAAGGTAGAGGCCGTCCGGAGTCACGGCGGCGAATTTCCAGCCGCCGTCTTTCTCGACCTCGTGGATGGTTCGGGGGACGAGGTTCACGTTCAAAATCTTCTCGGCCTTTTCCTTGGGGAAGGTGATTTCGCCGCTTTCCGAGACCTCGATGCCCTCCTCTTTCGCGACGAGACGGAAGCCGATGTTGTCCATCTGCGAGGCGCTGAGGGCTTTGTATTCGTGGTCGGTGGCTGCTTTTCCGCCGCCGGGTCGGACGAGGCCGAGGGAGACGAGGAGATTGGCGACCGCGACGAGGAGGATGACGGCGACGAGGGGAAGGACGGCGTTTTTCATTGTAGGGGGGATGGATGGATCGGAGTGAGAAGGGAAATCAAACCGGATTTGGAGGAATCTGTAAAGCACAACCTACAAAATCCTCCCGCCCGCCGTTCCCCGGGCGGCGGAGTCGAGGTGGGCGGCCATCCGCTCCGCCGCCGCCACGCCGTCGCCCGAGGCGAGGGCTTCGAGCAGGCCCTGATGCTGCCGCCAGCCTTCGCGGAGATGGCGGTCGCTGTCGTTTCCGGCCTCATAGGAGAGGCGTTTGTAGCTCCAGCAGCGGCGGAGGATCTCGCGCATCGCGAGGTTCCCGCAATGCTCGGCCACGACGAGGTGCAGAGCTTGGTCGAGCCAGCGCGCCGCGATTTGCCAGCCGGGCCGCTTCCCCGGCTTCGCGTCCTCGAGCAAGGTGCGCAAGTCGTCGAGGACGGGGGAGGGGACCTGTCCGGCGCAGGCGCGGGCCGCCTCGGTTTCGAGGCGCTGGCGGACGCGGTGGAGATCGACGAGCCAGTTCTCCGCGCCGGGCCGCACCGAGGCGCGTTGGTTAAGCGACTGGCTCACGATGCCGTCGGCGGTGAGCCGGGCGAGGGCTTGGATCACCGGGGTGCGGCTCATCCCGAGCTCCTCGGCGAGCCGGGTGCTTTTCAATTCCGCGCCCGCCGCCAGTTCGCCCCGGACGATTTTCAGGAGGATGCGGTCGTGCGCCTCGTCGGCGAGGGAGCGGCGCTCCGGGTCCACGATCTCCTCGCCAAGGAGGGCGCATAGCTCGGGATAGCGGCGGGGGTTGAAGGAAGGGGAGTCCATCGGCGGGAAATTTTCGATTTGACGGCGACGCTAAAGTGAATACACTTCAAAAATTGAATTCATTCAAGACTTTTCTTTCCCAAATCCATTTGCGAAAATTCGCGGCCATTGGCGCCCATTCGCGCTAAAAAATCAAAACCGCAAACCTTGATCCCCATGAGCACTCCTCTTTCCGACGCCACCATCCCCGTCCTCCGCGGCGGCATGGTCGGCATGGGCATGATTTTCGACGAGACCTACGCGCCCTTTTTCGAGACGGCTCGGGGCGGGCTTTACGATGCGGCGGCGGGCCTCTTCCGCGTCGAGTTGGCGGGCGCGGCCACGCGCACGGGCGACCGCGCCGCCGCCTACCAGAGCCGCACCGGGATTTCGCCTTTCGGCAACTTCGCCGGGGAGAGCGCCGTCGCCGACCTGCTGGCGAGCGGGATCGACTTCCTCTGCGTCGCCTCGCCGGACGACAAGCATTTCGAGGCGGCGCGTCTCGGGATCGAAGCCGGACGCCACGTCATCATCGAAAAGCCCTCGGTCCTCTCGCTCGACGAACTCGACCAACTCGCCGCCTTGGCCCGGGAAAATGGCGTGCTCGCCAAGGTCGTCTATCACAAGCTCCTCGACCCCGACCACAAGAAGCTGCGCACCCTCGTCCAGGATGGCGTGCTTTCGCATGTCAACAACGGCTACTGCACCCTGCTGGAGCCGAAGTCGATCTCGGGGAGCCAGTTCGCGAGCTGGATCACGGGGCGGAATCCCGGCACCTATGTCGCGGTCCATTATCTGAAGCTGATCGATTTCACCTTCGGCGGGCGATTGAAGAGTGTTTCATGCACCGGTCAACGGGGTCTGGTCGGTCCGTCGGACGGTCCCACTTGGGATTCGACGCAGCTCCGCCTCGTCTACGAATACGAGAGCGGTCGCGAAGCTGCTTTTGACATCCACACGAGTTGGGTCACGCCCGACAATTTCCCCGGCTACGTCGAGCAGGAGGTGCAATTCCGCTTCGACAACGGCGTGTGGAACGGCCATAGCCGCAAGCGCGGCGTCGAGTTGACCGTCGAGGACCGCACCCCGCATGAGTTGAAGACGACGATCAACAACCACTACAACGGCAGCTTCCTCGAACCTTGGAACGCCCGCAGCCGCCGTGGCTACGGCATCGAGGTGATCGAGCGCTTCGCCCGCGAGGTCGCGTATGTCGAGCTCGGCGGTCCGGAAGAAGGCCGCGCCGGTCGTCTCGCCGAGATGGCCGCGCTCGACTACAACGATCTCGCTGCGGATCGCCAAGTTGTCGCGGCGGTGCAGGCGATGGAGGCGATCCTCGCGAAACACGCCGTCGGCGAACCTAATGGCCTCGTCGAAGTCAACGGAAAACACGGCGGCCTCGCCCTCTTCCTCCCTGGCAAATCCGAGCCCGAGATGCTCTATCAGGGCACCGTCTGACCGATCCTTTCTTACTCCATACTCTTACCTCCTTACTCTTACTCCTCGAATGTCGCCCGTCCCTCGCCTTTGAGTAAGAGGTAAGAGTAAGGAGTAAAGAGTAAGAGAAAACACTATCGCCATCTGATCCCCACCTTTCACCTTTTACTCCCTATGAACACCCCAAACCACCTCGTCGAACACAACGGCGAAAACACCTCGAACCACCTCCGCCACGACCTCGTCGCGACCGAACCGCTCTGCCTGCGCACCCGCACGTCGAGCCTCGCCGTCCTCGCCCGCAGTGCCGGGTCCTACCATTACACCCCCGAAGGGCGGAGGCTCGCCGACTTCACCTCCGGCGTGCTCGTCGCCAACCTCGGCCACCATCCCAAACGCTGGTGGAAACGCGTCCTGCAATACATGGCCCTCGAAGACGCTGCCGGAGACAGCGGCTATCACGAAGCCGTCACCTTGACCTCCTACAACGCCGCGACTTCCGTCGAGATGGAGGCGAACCGCCGACTCCTCGCCAGCCTCCAGGCCACACCGGGCGGCAAGCGCCTTGAGCAGGTCCTCTGGGCCGCGAGCGGCAGCGAAGCCGTGCAAAAAGGTCTCTGGGCCTCGCTCGCAAAGCGCCCCGCAGGCGACGGGATCATCCTCGCGACGCGCGGCGGCTTCCACGGCAAGAAGGGCCTCTCCGGCGCAGTCACCGGCAGCGAGACGGACAAGGAGCGCGATCCCCGCGTCCGCTTCATCAGCTTCCCGAAGGAGGAATGCCGCAGCCTTGAGGCGCGCCGCCAGCCCCTCGACCTCGCGCCCTACCGCGCCGAGCTGGAGGCGCTGAAGGCCGAGTTCGGCGACCGCCTTTGCGTCCTCATCACCGAGCCCTACCTCGGCGGCGGCGGTTCCTACCATCCGCAGAAGGAATACATGCAGATGCTCGCCGAGTTCTGCCACGAGAACGATATGCTCTTCTTCCTCGACGAGATCCAGGCGAACTTCGGGCGTACCGGATCGATGTATGCCTTCAGCGAATACGGCGTCGAACCCGACCTCGTCACCCTCGGCAAGGGCCTCGGCAACGGGATGCCCGTCGATGCCGTCGTGGGCCGCGCCGACGTCTTCGCCCGCCTCGGCTACGGCGAGGGCTCGGACACTTGGAGCGCCCATCCCCTCGGCTGCGCCGCCGTCCTCGCGACCTTGGACGAGTTCGAGCAGGAGGATGTGATCGGACAAGGACGCACCCTGAGCGCCGCCATCGAGGAATGCCTCGTGAAGCTGAACGAACTGCCCGCCATCCTTCATGTTCGTGGCGAAGGCACTGTCTGGGGCATCGAATGTCAGGCCGTCGGCGACCTCAGCGCCGAACAGGTCGCCCACGAGATCGTGCGCCTCGCCTACCTCGGCGACGAGCAGGGGCGCGGCGTGCATTTGCTCGGCCCGCTCGCCGGAAAGGTCATCCGCGTCGCCCCGCCCCTCACCATGTCGGTGGCGGAACTGCGGGAGTATTTCGACGTGCTGCACGGCATCGTCGCGCGGCTGGGACAGTGATCGTTCGGGAAAGCACCGGACTTGCGCGGGGCGGAAGAGATTCCGCCCCGCTTTGTTTTACGGGATGTCGCATGGGTATCCTGCCCATGCGACTTGTTACCCGACCGGGATCAAAATGATTTTCGGGAAAGGCGCTTTTTTCATGTAACCTTTGCCGCCGCATTCCCCATGCAGGCGGTATCATGAACGAGCCTTCCCCCGACTCCGACCCTCTGCATGGCTTGAATCCGGAAGCCCTCCTCGCCGCCGCCGCGATTCCGACCGAGGACGGAGGGGCGGGCGGATCGCTCGCTCCGGGCGATCTTCCCTCGATGGAGGAGATTGCCGATGCCTTCCCGGAACTCGAGATCCTCGGGCTCATCGGACATGGCGGGATGAGCGCCGTCTTCCGCGCCCGGCAGCCGAAGCTCGACCGGCTCGTCGCGCTGAAGGTGCTGCCCCAGTCCCTCGCCGCGACGGAGGGCTTCACCGAGCGCTTCATCCGCGAGGGACGGGTGCTCGCCCGTCTCAGCCATCCGCATGTCGTGGCCGTCCACGACTTCGGCGAGAGCGGCGGGTTCTGTTATCTCGTGATGGAGCATGTCGACGGGGTGAACCTCCGTCAGGCGATGCGGGCGGGGCGCTTCACGCCGGAGCAGGCCCTCGCGGTTGTTCCGGCGCTCTGCGACGCCCTCCAGTTCGCGCACAGCCAAGGGGTGCTGCACCGCGACATCAAGCCGGAGAACATCCTCCTCGATTCGAAGGGCCGGGTGAAGATCGCGGATTTCGGCATCGCGAAGATCGTCGGCGAGGAGGGCGGCGACGCGGCGCTGCTCACGCGCAGCGGGGCGAGGCTCGGCACCGCTCCCTACATGGCCCCCGAGCAGTTCGAGCAGCCCGCCAGCGTCGATCACCGGGCCGACATCTACAGCCTCGGCGTGGTGCTCTACGAGATGCTGACGGGCGAACTGCCGATCGGTCGCTTCGCGCCGCCTTCCGAGAAGGCCGATGTCGGCGGAGGCATGGACGAGGTCGTCTTCCGTGCCCTTGAGAAGGAGCGGAGCCGCCGCCAGCAGAGCGCGGAGGAGTTCAAGACGCAGGTCGCCGGGGTCGGGACGGCATCGGGGAGCTGTCTGGAAGGGATTTCGAGACCTTGGTCGCCTTTCGAATACCGGTCGCGGCGCACCCTTTTTGGAATGCCGCTGCTGCATGTCGTCATGGGGCGAGATCCGCAGACCGGGCGCACGCGCGAGGCGCGGGGCTTCTTCGCCTTCGGCGACCGGGCGAGGGGAGTCGTCGCCTTCGGCGGCATCGCGCGGGGCTGGCTCGCCTGCGGAGGGATGGCCATCGGGGGCGTGGCGTTCGGTGGCGCGGGCATTGGCCTGATCTCCTTCGGCGGACTGGCGGTGGGATTGCTCCTCGCCTTGGGAGGGTTCAGCGTGGGCGGGCTTTCCCTCGGCGGACTCGCCGTCGGCTGGCATTCGATGGGCGGGTCCGCGGTCGGCTGGCATGCCATCGGCGGCAGGGTCTTCGCCCATCAGGGCATGGGCAGGCATGTCGATGCCGTCCATGTGGCGGCGGAGCTCGGCGAGATGCCTGTTCTGACGCAATGGCTCGCCTCGATCTATCCCTACCAGTCGGTGCTCGGCTATCTATGGGTCCCCCTTGTGGGAATCATGTATCTGGTGCCATGGTGGACGCGCCGTCGCTTGCGGGCGGAGTCGGGTGGCCGCTTCCAGGGTTCCGCGTCTTCGAAGGCGGCGTTCTGGTTCGTTCTCGCGCTGGCGATGATAGCTGCTGTGTCCAAGTGGGTGTTGCCGTACTCCCCGAAGAACTTTCTGCCAGCCGGGCGTGGGCCATCGGTGGCGGGGGAAGCCATCGACGAAGGCTCGGCGAAGGCGCTCGGCAGAATCGCGGACCTGCGCTTTCTGCGGCTGAAACAGAATGGGACAGACTGGTCGTGGCCGGTATGGAACCGGGACGGCGATCCCGCGGACGATGCGGAGTCGATGCCCTTGATCGAGGCCTCCTCGGGAGGGGACGTCGAGACGGAGAATCCGGAAGATTGCTGGCTCCAGCTATGGTTCGAGCATCCCGACTTCGACCGCTACAGCCAACTGGAGGTGCGCCTCGTCAGCCTGAAGGGCAGAGCGCTGGAGAATCGTGACGCGAGCATATGCTCCACGGCGTGGGCGGCTTCGCAGCCAGCTCCCCGCCTCCTCGACTTCGTGGCCAGTCCGGGGCGGGTGGGGAGCCTGCCCAAGGAGGTCGGATTGCAATGCCGTTACGGCATCGGTCCTTGGAAACTGGGCAGATCGGTTCCGAGCGACTTCAAGGGACAGATGGCCCTCGACAAGGGATGCCATTTTGCCGCCGTCGGAACTGGCAGCGACGGGAAGGCGTTTGTGGCGTGGACGAGGAGGGACGACGATCGGCAATACGACGCGATCGCCATTCTGAAAGGTGGCCGCCGCTTGGGATCTGGCGAATGGTCCCGTGGCGGTGTGGAAGGGGAAGGAAGGGTGGAGAAGGTGAGCTTCGCCGTGCCTCTGGACGAGATCGTCTCCTTTCAAATGAGGTCGAGAGCGATCCAAACGGTGCATCTCTCGACCGTGCTTCCGCCCCTGCCATGAGCGCCCGCTTTCACGAGACACGCTGGACTCTGGTGTCCCGTTCCAAAGGCGACGATGCCGTTTCCCGGGCGGCGCTGGGCGAGCTGTGCGAGGCCTACTACGCCCCGGTCGTGGCCTTTCTGCGCCGCGACGGGCGGACCGAGGATGCCGCCCGCGACCTCGCCCACGATTTCTTCGCCAGACTGCTCGCCGGGGGAATGATCGCGGGAGCCGACCCCATGCTCGGTCGGTTCCGGACCTATCTGCTGATGGCGCTGAAACGATTCGCCGCCGATCAGCGGGAGCGGGCGAACGCGGCCAAGCGTGGAGGCGGACGCGGCCATGTCGCCATCGGAGCGGAAACAACGGAGGCCGGAACGGGATGGCAGATCGCCGACGAGAGGGCCGAGGCCCCGGATGCCGCCTTCGACCGCCAATGGGCGATCACCGTTCTGGCCCGCGCCCTCGCCACGGTCGAAGCGGAACTGCGCGGGAGCGGGAAGGGGGATCATTTCGATGTGCTGAAGCCTTGGCTGACGGGCGACGCGGGGACTCCGTCGCAGGCCGAGGCCGCCGGGAGGCTTGGCATGGGCGAGGGGGCCTTGAAGGTGGCGATCCACCGTCTCCGCAAGCGTTTCCGCGCCGCCGTGAAAGCGGAGATTGCGCAAACCGTGAGCGGCGAAGGAAGTGTCGAGGAGGAAATGGCGGCCTTGATCGCGGCTCTGTGTGGTGGGTAGGGGGCGGTAGTTGAGAGTTGAGAGTTGAGAGGGCGGAAGGGAGCGGCTTACGCCGAAACTTGGATTCACCCGAAGGGAGAATTGCCGCATCGAAACCATTCGCTGGTCCAGATACTCTCAACTATCCCCTCTCAACTCGGCCAAAGGCCGCCCGCCCTACCGCGTCCTGCGCACCTCGTAGAGATCGGTCCGCCGCTGCCGCAGGTTCCGCACGCTGCCGTGACGGTGGAGACGGTCAAGTGATCGGAGATCAAGCTCGGCGACGAGGGCCGTCTCGATTCCGACCGGGGCCTCGGTGACGATGGCGTTTTCAGGAAAGCCGTAGTCGCTCGGGGAGAAGACGGCGGAGCGGGCGTATTGGAAATCCATGTTCGCGACGCCGGGCAGGTTGCCGACGCTGCCAGCCGCGACGACGTAGCATTCGTTCTCGATGGCGCGGGCTTGGGCGCAGTGGCGGACGCGGTGGTAGCCCGAGGCAGTGTCGGTGCAGAAAGGCACGAAGAGGAGTTGCAAGCCCTCGTCGGCGAGGAGGCGTCCGAGTTCGGGGAACTCGACGTCGTAGCAGATGAGGATGCCGACTTTCCCCGCGTCGGTGTCGAAGACGCGCAGGGCGTCGCCGCCGCTCATCCGCCATTCGCTCTCCTCGCTCGGGGTCGCGTGGATTTTGCGCTGCTCCTCGACGCTGCCGTCGCGGCGGCAGAGGTAGACGACGTTGTGGAGGCGGTCGTCTTCGACGAGGGGAAGGCTGCCGGTGACGATGTTGATCCGGCGGGCGACGGCTTCGCGGGAGAAGAAGTCGCGTGTCGGGAGGGTCAGTTCGGCCAGTTTTCGGATCGCGGCGGGGGTGCCCTCGTCCTTCCACGGGGCCATGAGGGGGGCGTTCACGTATTCGGGGAAGCAGACGAAATCCGCTCCGTAGCCCGCCATCGCCTCGATGAAGAAGCTGACTTGGTCGAAGAAGGCCGCCAGATCGGTGAGGGGCCGCATCTGGAGTTGGACCGCGCCGACGCGGACGCGCTGGGGGTCATGGGTCATGGGTCATGGGTCACGAGGTCAGCCGAAAATCTCGCGGATGCGGCGGCAGACTTCCTCCACGTTCGCCCGCGAGTTGAAGGCGGAGATGCGGAAGTAGCCTTCGCCCGCCGCGCCGAAGCCGGAGCCGGGCGTGATGACCACGTTGGCTTCGTGCAGCATCTTGTCGAAAGTGTCCCACGAGGTCAGTCCCGCCGGGCAGGCGACCCAGACGTAGGGTGCGTTGACTCCGCCATAGACGGCGAGCCTGGCGGCGGAGGCGGCTTCGCGGAGGAGCTTGGCGTTGCCCATGTAGCCTTCGATCAGCGCGGCGACCTGCGCCTTGCCCGCCTCGGAGAAGACGGCGGCGGCCCCTTTCTGCACGGGGTAGCTGGCTCCGTTGAACTTCGTGCTGTGGCGGCGCGACCAGAGCGGATGGAGGGCCTGCTCCCCGCCGTCGGCGGTGCTGCCCTTGAGCGCTTTCGGGATCACGGTGTAGGCGCAACGCACCCCGGTGAAGCCGCCGTTCTTCGAGAAGCTGCGGAACTCCATGGCGCATTCGTGCGCTCCCTCGATCTCGAAGATGGAGCGCGGCAGTTCGGGGTCTTGGATGAAGGCTTCGTAGGCGGCGTCGTAGAGGATGATGGCCTTCTCCCGGCGGGCGTAGGCGACCCAGGCTTCGAGCTGGGCGCGCGTCGCGGTGGCTCCGGTGGGGTTGTTCGGGTAGCAGAGGTAGACGAGATCGACATGACCTTCGGGAATGGCGGGGACGAAGCCGTTCTCCGGCGTGCAGGGCAGGTAGACGAGCCCCGCGTAGGCACCCGCGGCGTCGGCGTTGCCCGTGTTGCCGACCATCACATTCGTATCGACGTAGACCGGATAGACCGGGTCGGTGATGGCGATGACGTTGCCGGGGCCGAAGATGTCGAGGATGTTCCCCGTGTCGCACTTCGAACCGTCGGAGATGAAAACCTCGTCCGGCGAGATGCCGAGCCCGGCGTACTGGTTCTCGACGATGGCCTCGCGGAGGAAGGCGTAGCCCTGCTCGGGGCCGTAGCCTTTGAAGGTGGCGGAGCTGCCGAGTTCGTCGATGGCCTCGTGCATGGCTTGGCGACAGGCCTCGGGGAGAGGTTCGGTGACATCGCCGATGCCGCAGCGGATGAGCCGTTTCGCGGCTTCGGGATTGGCCTCGGTGAAGGCGTTGACGCGCCGGGCGATCTCGGGGAAGAGGTAGCCGGCCTTGAGCTTGAGGAAGTTTTCGTTGATGCGTGCCATGGGGGCGCTAAATGAGTGAATCCGGGGCGCGGGGCAACCGCTTTTTTGCGGCGGAGCGGGATTTTCCGGGGTGGCAAGGATGACGCTCTTGGGAGAAGGAGGAATTGCGGTCGTCGGCCCGGTGCCGTAGAGTGCCGCCATGAGCACCGTGCTGGAGCATCCTGCCATCGAGCTGGCCGAGACCGACCGTCACGCCTTCAATCTGGCCGTGTGGGAGAGGCTGCTCGACGATCCTTTCCTCGCCTCGCTCGACTACCGCATCGAAACCGACCGGCACGGTCAGATCGTCATGTCCCCGCCACCCGCCCCCAGCCACGGAAACAAGCAGAGCGAAATCGCCTACCTGCTGAAAAAACTCCTCCTTGGAGGCAAAGTCGTCTCCGAATGCCCCGTCTCCACCCGCGACGGGGTGAAAGCGGTCGATGTGGCATGGTGCTCGCCGGAGAAGTGGGGCAGCCTCGATGACCGGGCCTGCTTTCTCGAATGCCCCGAAATCTGCGTCGAGGTCCGTTCCCCCAGCAACACGCGGAGCGAACTGGAGGAGAAGAAGCGGCTCTATTTCGAGGAGGGGGCCGAGGAGGTGTGGTTCTGCGAGACGAACGGGACGATGCGCTTCTTCCATGGCCCGGAGGAAGCGGCCCGCGAACGGTCGGCGAAGGTGCCCGAGTTCCCCGGAACCATCGTGTGACGGGCCGGGGCCGCTTGCGCGAGTCCGCGATCCCCGCTATCCTGAGGTCATGAGCGCAGTCCTCGCCACCATTCCCGAGGTCGCCGACCAGCAGGAGTTCAATCTCGCCCGCTGGGGCGAGTTGGAAGCCGATCCGTTCTTGGCCTCGCTGGAGTATCGGATCGAAACGAACAAGCATGGTCAGATCGTCATGTCCCCTCTTCCGGGATTTGAACACAGCGACTTGCAAAGCCGCATCTTTTTCGCGTTGAGCGAGGCAGCTCCGTCGGAGGAGGGGAGCGTCCTCCCCTTGTGTCCCATCTCCACCAACGGCGGCGTCAAAGGAGTCGATGTCGTCTGGGTGTCGAACCGCCGCGTCGAGGAGGGCTTGCGCCGGAACGTCCTCACGATCGCTCCCGAGATTTGCGTCGAAGTGCTTTCGCCCGGCAACACGCGGGCCGAGATCGAGGAGAAGAAGCGCCTCTATTTCGAAGCGGGTGCCGAGGAGGTCTGGATCGCTTCGCCCGGAGGCGAGATCGCGTTTTTCAGCACGGACGGCGAGTTGGAAAGCTCCGGCCTCTGCCCCTCGTTCCCCGCGAACATCGACTCCTGACCCATGCCGGAGCGCCCCCCCATCGAAGCCGTCGGCCGCGTCGTCGAAGTCCGCGAGCCGGGCCGCCTCTACCGCGTCGAGATGGCCAACGGCTACCGCGCCTACGCCATCGTCGAGCGGAAAGGGCCGCATCTCCCCGATGGCGACGATCCTCTCGGTCGCGAGGTCGTCCTCCATTTCTCCCCTTTCGACATGAGCAAATGCCGTCTCGTCGGCTGGCTTTCATCCGTGACCCATGACCCGTGACCCATGGCCCTCCTCGAAGTCCGCGATCTGAAAACCCACTTTCACACCCGCGACGGCGTCGTGCGGGCGGTGGACGGGATCTCCTTCGACGTGGAGGCGGGGCAGACCGTCGGCATCGTCGGCGAGTCCGGTTCGGGCAAGTCGGTGGCTTGCTACTCCCTCCTCGGCCTCATCCCCATGCCGCCGGGCCGCATCGAAGGCGGCGAAGCGCGTTTCGGCGGAGTCGATCTGCTGAAGCTGCCCGAGGCGGAGATGCGCACGATCCGGGGACGCCGCATCAGCTTCATCTTCCAGGACCCGATGACCTCGTTGAATCCCTATTTGCGGATTTCGACGCAACTGGTCGAGCCGCTCCGGCTCCACCTCGGCTTGTCCAAGAGCGAAGCCCTCGCCCGTGCCATCGACGAGCTCGCCGCCGTCGGCATCCCCGATCCGGCGAGCCGCATCCACTCCTACCCGCACGAGTTCTCCGGCGGGATGCGGCAGCGGGTCATGATCGCCATGGCCTTAGTCACCCGGCCCGAGATCCTCATCGCCGACGAGCCGACCACGGCCCTCGACGTGACGATCCAACGGCAGGTCCTCGACCTCATCCGGGCGCGGCAGCAGGAACTGGGCACCGCCGTCATCTTCATCACCCACGACCTCGCCGTCGTCTCCGAAGTCTGCGACTACGTGAACGTGATGTACGCCGGACGCTTCGTCGAGCGCGCTCCCGTCGCGACCTTGTTCACGAAGCCGCGCCACGCCTACACCCGCGCCTTGCAGCGATCCATCCCGGCGATGCAGGAGAAAGGGCGCGAGCTCTACACCATCCCCGGCCTGCCTCCGAATTTGGCGAACGAGATTTCCGGCTGCGCCTTCGCACCCCGCTGCGAGACCCGCGAGGGAGCGCCCGCGCACGCCGGCACGCGGCCCGCGCTCGTGGAGTTGGAGACGGCGCATTGGGTGCAGGATTGTCCGGGCTGTCTGGCGACGACGCTTGCTTGATCGACTATGATCCTCGATGCGGTCATCGCCTTTTTTGTGATGCTGTTCGAGGCATTGTGCTCCGTGGCCGTTCCTTGCGTGAACCTGTCGTTCGCCTTGGTTGAGATGGTTGCGGGTCTCTTCGTCCCTGGCTTCCAACTGGGGCGATGGGAGCGGAAGGGGCGACGGAGTTCGGGTGCCGCCGCCAAAGTCCGGTCGGCGGTTGCCTTGATCGCTCTGCTGGCGATTCTCTGGCTCCTCGTTTCGCCGAAGGTGATGAACCGAAGCATCACGTTGGTGGCCGAGGATGGCCACAGCCTCCCCTTTGCCGCCTTGATCGTTCACTCGATCCATCAAGATGACCACCGGAGAACCGACCGTACGGGAAAGGTCCGTGTCCCGCGTTTCAAGACGAAGGGGATCACGGTGAAAGACCCTCGTTATGTCGAGGAGACTTGGGGTTTTGAGAAGGTCGGCAAGGAATTGGTCGTTCGCCGCACGGTCTTGGGTTCCAGCTTGGACTCGCTTGCCGATCAATGGATGAAGCCGGAGAGCGACCGACCCTGATCGCGGAAATGAACGGAGTCTGCAACCATGCCCAATGCGTGGCGACCTTCGCGGGTTCTGAAATCGGCACCCCGATTCCCTCTTCCCCCTCCCGACCGTCGCTGCGGCGCAGGTTGCCGCTCCTTGCCGCCTTGGCGTTGCTCCCTGCCATCCCTGTCCCGGCGGCGGAGCCGCTGCTCGGTGTCTACGGAGGGAACTCCATGCAGCGCGTGTTGGACTTCGAGGCATGGCTGGGCCGACCGGTGGATGTGATCCTCTGCACGGTGGATTACCACAAATGGGAGAACTACCGTTACGCGGACTGGCTGAGCCAAACGGTCTATGGCGAGCGCGGTGACCGCCGTCTCGTCTACGACGTACCCATCATCATCCAAGGCGCGAGCTACGCCGAGGCGAAGACGGGGGCCTACGACGACCATTGGAGATGCTTGGCGGAGTCCATCGTCGCCAACAATCCGGGCGGTTACGACATCGTCATCCGTCCCAGCCATGAGATGAACGGCGAATGGTTCGCGTGGGGCGTGGGCGGCTCGAAGCAGGAACAGATCCCCGACTTCATCGCGTCTTGGCGGCGCTTCCATGGCGTGTTTCGCGGGGTGAAGGGTGGCGAGCGATTCCGCTTCAGCTTTTCCACCAGCGAGGGGGCCAGCGATCCGCGCCCCATGTGGCCGGGGGATGAATATGTGGACATCGTGGGCCACGACCTCTATTGGAAGCCCAAGGCCATGGGCGGCGAGGGCTGGGAGACCAACGATCCTCTGGAGGCTTGGGAAAAGCGCGTCAGCCCCCATGGCTACAATGAGTGGGCTGTGGGCGGCATGCTGGCCTTCGCCAAGGCCAAGGGGAAGCCTTTCCAGATCGACGAATGGGGAGTCTGGGGTCTGAATGGCGGGCGCTTCGTGGAGGCCATGGCCGCCTTCCTCCGCGACAACGGCGTGCGCAGCCACACCTACTGGAATTCCGACGCGGACTACCCCGGCGAGTTGCACCAGCGCGAGCGGGAATGGCCCGCCACCACGGAGGCGTTCAAGGCGGCGTTTGGAAAGCCAGGTGTTCGCTGAACCGCATCTTCCGGTTCCTTCATGGCGTCTTCGCCTTCTTCTGGAGAAACCGGTGCTCCACGATGTGCATCAGGTAGTCCGCCCCGGTCTTGAGGCCGGAGAAGAGCAGCAGGGAGGCGAGGCCCGATCCCATCTGGCTCCCGAGGAGGATCATGAGATGCATCGGAATGACGCGGGCGTAGGGGAGGAACATCATCGTTCCCAGATTCGGGCGTCCGGTGAGGTCGGCCTTCACGTTCTGGTAGAAGGAGTAGCCGTGGCCGAAGAGGAATCCGAGCACGGAGAGAAGGAACCAGACGAATCCCGCTCCGAGTCCCGCGACCGGGTTGCCCTCGCCCTCGACGGCGAGGACGATGAGAAAGATGGCGTAGCCGAAATGGAAGAACCCGTAGTGGACCGCGAAGAAGAAGGCCGTGCTCCTCTTTCCCGCCGAGGTTTCCGGAACCCGTTGGCCGTTGCTCGTGAAGCCCTCCGTGGAGAAGGATTTCAGGAGGAGGATGCGGAAGAAATGGAAGAATCCGATGATGACGCTCTGCACCCAGTAGACGCCCATCATCGCCCCGAGATCCCATCCGGCGATCAGCGCGTAGACGATGGCAAGGACGTTGCTCAGGAGGATTCCGATGCCGGAATAGTCCTTCGACGGGGTTTCGACAGTCTCCTTGTAGAGTCTCACGCGGGAAAGGTGGGGACGCTCGCCGGGGAGTCCAGTGGAAATAGTGGACGTGAGATTCCCAAGGCAAAGGAGGGGGACTTTTCAAGTCCCCTTCGACCAGACGGGACTTGAAAAGTCCCGCTCCTTGGGGCCGAAACCACACAACTCCCTTTTCCACCCTCCCCGAAAAACGAAGGCGAAACGCCGGATGTCGGATACATTCCTCCCGGCATCGCCGTTCCATGGCCTATCTCGAACTCGAACACCTCAGCCGCCACTTCGTCCGCCGCGAGGGCTGGCCGGTTCCTCGCAGGACCGTGATCCGCGCGGTCGACGAGGTTTCCCTCTCGATCGAAAAAGGCGAGATCCTCGGCCTCGTCGGCGAGAGCGGCTGCGGCAAATCGACCCTCTCGAAGCTCGTCATGCAGCTCCTCGCCCCGACCTCGGGCAGCGTCGTGCTGGAGGGCGAGCGCCTCGCCGACCTGCCTCTGCGCGAGATCCGCAAGCGGCGGCGCGACTTCCAGATGATCTTCCAAGACCCTTACGCCTCGCTCAACCCGAGGATGACGGTTTTCAGCACCCTCGCCGAGGCGATCATAACCCGGCATCCGGACTTGCGCCGAGACCGTTCCGCCCTCGAATCCGCCGTGGCCGCGCTGATGGCCCGGGTCGGACTCGACGCCCGCTATCTGCGCAAATACCCGCACGAGTTCTCCGGCGGGCAGCGCCAGCGCATCGCCATTGCCCGCGCCCTCGGTCCCGAGCCGAAGCTCGTCCTCGCCGACGAGCCGGTCTCGGCCCTCGACGTCTCGATCCAGTCGCAGATCCTCAACTTGCTCCTGAAGCTGCGCGAGGAACTGGACCTGACGATGGTCTTCATCTCGCACGACCTTTCCGTGGTGCGCTACCTCGCCGACCGCATCGCGGTGATGGAGGCGGGGAGGATCGTCGAAGTCGCCGGAGCCGAGGAGTTGTTTGCGAATCCGCAATCCGAAGCGGCGCGAAATTTGTTGAAGGCGATTTCGAAGATCCGATACGAGCGGGCGGCGTGTTGAGCGGCGCTACAAAGGCTCCCGCCGGGTCCTCCGCGTCCGCTCACTCCACCTTCATCACGCCGTTCATCACCATCCAATGCCCTGGGAAGGTGCAGAGGTAGGGGTAGTCGCCCTTCTCCGCCGGGGCGTCGAAATGGATCGTGAACTCGCCCTTCGGATTGACCATGTCGGTCCAGACGAGCGCCTCGTCGGACTCGGGCACGTAGTGGCGGGCGAGTCCCTGCGGGTCGGTGATCATGAGGTTGCACAACTCGCCGAGCTTCTGGAGGCTGCCAGGTTTGGCGAGGAGCCAGTTATGCGGGACGAGGTCGGGGTTCTTGAAGACGAGGGTGATCCGTTCGCCCGCCTTCACCCGGAGCTCCTTCTGCACGAATTGCAATCCCACGTCCGCATCCACGACGATCTCGCGTCCTGCCGCGCCGCCGGCCCAGGGATTCGGCTTCGAAGGAGCGGGCGCGACCAGGCCGATCTGCGCGGCGTGGTGCGTCTTCGGAATCTTCGTGTAGCCGGGGAAAGCGGTGTAGGGCTCGCCTAACTCGTGGACGGTCAGGAAGAGATCCTGCCCCGTGCCGAGGCGGAGGTGGACCTGTCCCGCCGGAAGGATCTGCGGGATCTCGACGAAGATCGCATTGCCTCCGTCGAGGCGCTGCACGCTGCGGACCTCCAGCGGGTCGTGGCCGGGGGTGTCGGGATGGTGCAGGGAATATTCCGGCGAACCGTAGGCGGCGCTGTATCGGTAGGTCCAAGTCTGCGCGAAGGTCTTCGCCGCCTCCGCTGCGGATTCGGGAAGGGCTTCGTCGAAACGCACGAGCACCCCGTTCTCCCGTGTCTCGAAGGCGATTGGCACGGGCGCGCCTCCGGTGAAGCGGACGCGCTGGAAGCAGCCGTCGAGCGGCGTGTAGGTGCCCCAGCCCTGCAAGCCGGTCACGTAGAGCTGCCCGTCGCGGGGATGGAAGCGGGCGCATTGCGGGCCGGAGTCGAAATTCCCCGTGATCCGCAGCGCGGCGGCCTGCCAGCGGTCCTTCACCTTCTCGCGCATCACGAGCCAGGCGCTGCCGCCGCCGGAGGAGAGGTGGACGAGGTTGCCGTCGCCCGCGAGCGCCTGCCACGCCTCGCCGGAGACGAAGGCTTGGCTGCTCGCGGAGTTGTCCTCGCCGCGCGGCAGGTAGAGCAGGACGGGCTCAGGGGCTTTGCCGTCCTTCGGTCCGCCCGCGCCGAAGTGCGCCCCTTCGTTCGCTCCGAGTTCGACTTGGCAGAGGCTCGTTGCGGGCGTCCAGTCGCCTTCCTGCACGCTGGTGGTGAGGAAACGTCCGTCGGGGGAGAGACCGAGGCCGTTCGGATTGCGGAATCCGGTGGCGAGGACTTCGAGCGAGTCGTCGCGATTCACACGGCAGAGTCCTTGGTTGCCCGAGGTGAAATACCAGCGCCCCTCGCCGTCGAGCTCCAAGCCGACGAGGAAGTCGTGCCCGCCGGGCGAGGTTTGCATCGCCTTGGTGACGCATTCGTGGAAGTCGGCCTCGTCGTCGCCGTTGAGGTCGTGGAGGCGGGTGATCTGGTCGCGGCCGAGGACGTGGATTTTCCCCTCGACGATCTTCATCCCGAGCGGCTGGTGCAGGCCGGTGGCGAAGCGCTTCCAGCGCACCTTCTCCAAGGTCTCGTCGATGCCGCGCGCGAGCCAGACTTCTCCGGTCATCGTGGTGACCGCCGCGCTGCCGTCGTCGAAGAAGTCGTGCGCGGTGAGGAAGAAGAGCGTCCCGTAGGGATTGTCGAAGGGCACGGCGATGCGGTCGGTCGCGAAAGGCTGCTGGGTTCCGACCTCGCCCTTCGTCTCGATCCACTGCGGCCATTGCGCGGGACCGCCTTTCGTGAGCGCTGCGAGCGCCTCCTCCGCGTCGCCTCGAGCGTTCAGGTAATGCGTGCGGCCATCGGCCTCGTAGGCGAAGACGACCTCCTTCCCGTGACGGTAGAAGCCGAGGTAGCGACCCTGCCGTTTCCCCTCGGATTTCGCGACGACCTCCCCGTCCATGGGTGCGCCGGACATGAAGCCGTGGCGGTGGTCGTTGAGCCTGACAAAGCCACCTTTCCAGACCACCGGGAAGCTCAGGGTCTCAGGATCGAAGACGGCGGCGCGGTCGTCGAAGCGCACGCAGACGCCCTTCGGCAAGGTGAGTCCCGCGCCCTTGAAGACGCCGCTGAAGAGATTCCCGAGATCGCCCTCGGCCCAGCGTCCGTCCTTCCAGGTGACTTGGTCGTTCTGGTTGCCCCAATGGCCCTGCTTGCCGCCGTCGAGCCCGGTGAAGGGAGGGATCAAGGCGGGGGGCGGGTCCGCGTCGAGGAAGGCGAGGGCCTGCTTTCCGTAGAAATCGAAGACGCGCTCGCGGTTCACCGTTTCGCGCCAATGCTCGTTCGTCGCGGGATCGAGGGGGGCGGGATCGGGCGCGAAGGGGGCGGGGACGGGCGCTTTCGCTCCTCCCGTGAGCGCGTCGAGGTCGTCGAAATTCCACAGGCCGAGGGTGTTGTCCATGCGCTCGCGCGAGGCGTTGCCGGGGCGGGGGCGCATCACTCCGCGCGAGAGGCGCGCGTCGTCGAGGATTCCGTCGCAGCCGATCCCGCCTTCGACGAGGCGGCCGAAGGCGATGGACTCCACATTGGCGTGCCGAACGAGTCCTTCGCTGGCTCCGGTCGGCTTTTCGAGCACCTTCTTCCCGTCGATCCAGAGGGTCACGAGCGCCTGGTCCACGCTGGCGACCAAGTTGTGCCATTTCCCGTCGCAGACATCGACGCCGGAGTCATAGTCCCCGCCGCGTCCGGGCAGATAAAGCGCCAAGGTGCCGCGCTTCGCATGGGTGTAGAGCTCCCAGTGCGTGCCTGCCGACTTCGGATTGCAGGCGACGAGGATGTTGTATCGCTCCTTGCCTTCCAGTTTTGCCCGGCATTCGATGGTGAAGGGTAGGGTGTGGTATTCCGCATCGCCATCGAGGACGAGACCCCCGGAAAGCGCCGATCCAAAGGCCCCGTTCAAGGAAGCGACGCTCTCCGCCTCCCGAACTTCGGATTTCGGATTCCGGGTTTCGGATTTCCCTCCCTCCGACCAAGTGCGGTATGTCGGCTTCTCGGCGGGCGGATTGTCGTCGAGTTGGGGCAGGAGCCAGGCGAGTCCGTCGAGGTTGTCGAGGAGCCGACCCTCGGCGTCCTCGTCCGTGTGGTTAAGGAGGCCGACGGGACCGCTGTAGCCGCTCGCGCGGAGCTGGCGCAGCACCTTCACGTCCTCGGTTCCGACGCCGAGGGGCAGGATTTTGCGGCCATTCTCGTCGCCCGCGACATCCATGCCGTTGAGGTTGAAACAGAGCAGCCAAGGCTTCATCGCCTCGATCGCGGCGGGGAGCCGATCGAGGTGGCTGTGGCCGTGGTGGAGGTTGTAGACGATGCCGACGTTCTCGATCTGGTGATGGGTCTTCAGGTGTTCGCAGACCGCGACCAGGTTCTCCGGCTCGCCGCCCCAGCCGCCGTGGTTGTAGAGGCCGACCTTGCTGCCGATCTTTTTCGCCTTCTCCAAGGCCGGAAGGAGGGCTTCGGCAGCGGACTTGACCTTCTCCTCCTGTGTTTCGCCCGAGGGCTGGAGCATGACCCAGATCTGGGGGCTGAGCCGGTGTTCCTCGAAAAGGGCGAGGGCCTCGTCATGGATTCCCCAGAAGGCGAAGAATTCAATGCCGTGTTTTTGATAGGCGAGGATCTCGCGTTCGAATTCGGGGACGTGCTCCTGCCGCCAGTCGTAGGCGATCTTCGTGAGGCCCAGTTTCGCGACCATCTCGGCGCGTTCCTCCGGGGAGCGCTTCTTCGCGTCGAAGGGCACGATGCACCAAGCCGCGAGATTGGATCGGTCGAAGAGATCCGTGGCGAGGAGCGGGTGGCCTACGAAACACGCGGAAAACACGGAAAGGAAAAGGAGAAGAGCGTTGGATCTCATGCCGGATCGATGGGGCTTTGGCTTGGATTCAAATTGGGGATTTGCTCCGGGATGGAGCGATCACTGAGGTTCAGGAAACGTTCGATCTCGACTTTCGGGAAATGGCCGAAGTTCCGCACCCCTTCTCCTTGTAGACCTCGAAATAAGCGCCGCGAATTTGGTAGCTCTCCTGCCGATATAGGATGTTGCCCATGGCCGACACCATACAGGAACCGCCCAAGAATCAAACCCTTCCGTGTTTTCCGCGTGTTCCGTAGGCCATTCCGCCCAACTGGGTTCGGTCGCGCATCCAACCCGGTCAGGCGCGCCTTTTCCGCACCATCCTTATCACCAGCACGCCGAGCGCCCAGGCCAGCAGGATCGAGGAGAATCCGGCGAGGGGCAGCCTCGGATGCTGGCGCATCACTTGGAGCCATTGGCTTTTCATCGCGAACCCTGCGGAAGGCCAGGCGAGGTTGACGAAGAAGGTGCGGTCCTCGCCCATCGGCGTGGTGCTGCGGACGGAGAGGACGTTCCCAGCCGCTTCGGCGGCGACGGCGGGGCCATGCCGCTCGGCGGCGGGATCGACTCCGGTGGCCGAAGGAGTGAAGCGCGAGAAGGCCACGCCCTCGGGCAGGCGGATCGTGGCCGAAGCCGCGTCGAGGGGAAGCCGGGGCAGGGGACCGACGAGATCGAAAATGGTCGAGAATTCGCCCTCGCCCCTGCGCCAATCGGCCCGCATGGACCCGCGGATGGCGTAGTCGTGGACGCGGTGCTCCAGTTCGCGTTCCGCCGAACCCACGTAAAGGGAGAGGAAGCCTTCCCCCCGCTCGACACGGAAGGGCTCGGGTTCGCCGTCGCGGAGGACTTCGGCGACTTCGAGTTCGTTGTCGAGGATGAGCCCGCCTGGCCCGGAGAAGACGGTGAGGTAGTTCAATATCGGTCCCCGCCGGATCATCGACCCTGCCACGCCGAGGCGGAAACGCTGCTCGAAGGCGACGGTTCCATCGCGGCGGATCTCGTAGTCAGCTTCGAGGGAATGGAGACGCTCGTCGGGATGACGGGCAGGATGGGCCTGATCCTCGCCAGCCAACACGGCACCGCCGGACGCGATCCACACAATCGCGACGGTGAGATTCTGGAGGAAGGGCGGCAGGTTCAAGCCGCCAACGCTAGCCTCGATCCTTCCAGTTCGTCTCGAAAAATCGCGGAAATCACAGTTTTTCCAGCAATTTTCCATGGATTCCGTCGAATCCTCCGTTGCTGAACACGACGATCACGTCCCCGTCGCGGGCCTCGGCTTCGAGCCGGGAGACGATGGCGTCGGCGTCGGATTCGTAGAAAGCGGGCAGGCCGCGGTCGCGGAGGGTTTTCATGAGGAGGTCGGTGTCGAGCCGCTCGTCCTCGGCGAGGAGCCCGGCGCGGGCCACGGCGGCGAGGCAGACCCCATCCGCTTGGCCGAGGGCCTCGGCGAGGGTTTCCTGGAAGACGCGGCGGCGGGTCGTGTTCGAGCGCGGCTCGAAGACGGCCCAGAGCCTCGCGCCCTCGAAGCGGCGGCGCATCCCGGCGATGGCCTCGCGGATCGCGGTGGGATGGTGGCCGAAATCGTCCACGACGACGATGCCGCGGGCCGTGGTTCCCTTCACCTCCTGCCGCCGCTTCACGCTGCGGAAGGCGGCGACGGCGGCGCGGATGGCCTCGGGTGCGACCCCGGCGAAGCGGGCGGCGGTGATGGCCATGGCTGCGTTGCGGACGTTGTATTCGCCGTTCATCCCGGTCTCGTAGCGCTCGCCTTCCAACGTGAAGGCGGTGCCGTCGGGGCGGTAGTCGAGGTCGGTGAGACGGGCTTCGCAATCCGGGCCGAGGCCGACGCGCTTCATTGGGCTGTGGCCCTGCTTGGAGAAGACTTCGAGGGCGTTCGCGTCGTCGCCGTTGAGAAGGACGAGGCCGTTCTCCGGAACGAGCCGGGCGAGGTGGCCGAAGGTCCTCTTCACCGCGTCGAGGTTTTCGAAGATGTCGGCGTGGTCGAACTCCAAGTTGTTCACGATGACCAGCTCGGGCAGGTAGTGGACGAACTTGGAGCGCTTGTCGAAGAAGGCGGAGTCGTATTCGTCGCCTTCGAGGACGACGATCTCCGACCCGGCGAAACGCGCTCCTTGGCCGAGGTTCTCGGGGATGCCGCCGATGACGAAATCGGGGGAGAGGCCGGCCGATTCGAGAATCCAAGCGAGGAGGGAGGAGGTCGTCGTCTTCCCGTGGGTGCCGGAGACGACGAAGTTGCGTTTCCCCCGCAGGACCTGTTCGCGGAGCAGTTCGGGCAGGGAGACGTAGTGGAGCTTGCGGCGCAGCACCTCCTCGACCTCCGGGTTGCCGCGGCTCTGGGCGTTGCCGATCACGAAGAGGTCCACGTCGTCGGGCAGGTTTTCGGCCTTGTAGCCGTCGAGGATGGAGATGCCGCGTCCTTCGAGAAAGGACTTCATCGGGTCGTAGACCGAGGAGTCGGAACCGGTCACGCGCCAGCCCGCGTCGCGGAAGGCTGCGGCCACGGAACCCATCGCAGTGCCGCAGACGCCCATGAAGTAGAGATGTTGGTGGGAACTCATGGCGGAGGTTTACGCTGGCTCGCTGGCGCTCGCAAATGCGAAATCCGAAGCCCGAAATCCGAAACGGCTTCGGGACCGCTGATTGGCGCTGATCTGCGCTGATTTTCTCAGCCCCAAAAATCAGCGAAAATCAGCGGTCGCCGTAGGCCAAACCCGGAATCGCCCGGCTGCGGTGGCTCCAGACGGCCCCTTATGGTCCGTTTTTGCACGCCAACACGGCAATTGACCGCTAAGCACCTTCGCGCGATGATCGCCCATGAGTCATTTCGTGAAGCACGGAGTTCCCCAAAAAACCTCGGTCAAACTGGCGCTCCTCATCGGCGTCGTCTGGGCCGCGCTGATCGGCGCGATCTGGTTCGCCTACCGCAATGGGTCCGAGCCGGGGGGCTTCCTCCATTTCGTCGCCCGCTTCCACGTCCTCATCGTCCACCTGCCCATCGGCCTGATCTTCCTCGCCTTGGCGATGGAGTTCCTCGGCTATTTCACCGCCTTCTCCCACCTCCGGCCCGCCCAGCCCTTCGTGCTCTGGCTGAGCTTCCTCAGCGGGATCGGGGCCACGGTGGTCGGCTACCTGTTGATGGAGCTTGAGGATTACTCGGGCCGTGCCATGGACATGCACCTCTATTTCGGGCTTGCCGTGGTCGTCCTCACCCTCGCCGCGCTGTTCTTCTCGTTGAAAGGGAAGCGCTTCCTCTCCGGTCTCGGCACGGCGGCGGCGGCCTTCGCGACAGGGGCGACCGGGCACTTTGGCGGGGCCATGGTCCACGAACCCAGCTACCTGACGCAATACGCGCCAGAGATGCTGAAACCGGCATTGCTCGCCGGCCTCGGCGAATCGGAAAAGCCTCACGGAGACGGGAGCGGCGAGGCGGCGCTCGAAAAGCCCATCGCCGAGCGGCTCGTCTACGAGGACTTCGTCGTCCCCATCCTCGACAAGACTTGCAACGAGTGCCATAACGAGAACAAGACCAAGGGCAAGTTGCGCCTCGACACCCACGAGCTGCTCCTCGCCGGGGCCAAGGGCTCCGATTTCCCCACCGTGGTGCCGGGCAAGGCCGACGAATCCGAGCTGATCGCGCGCGTGCTCCTGCCCCAGGACGACGACGAGTTCATGCCCCCGCAGGGGGATCCGCTCCAGCCCGCCGAAGTCGAATTGCTGAAACTCTGGATCGCCGCTGGAGCCAAGGTCGAGACCACCGTGGCCGAACTCGGCGACGATCCCGCCATCGTCTCGACCGTGACCGAGGTCGCCGCGATCCATGCGGGCAAGGAGGCCCCAGTCCCGGCGGAAAGCCAGGCTGCGCCCGTCTCCCTCTGGGACAGCCTGCCTGCCGAGGAGCGGGCCACCCGCCTCGCTGACGTGAACGAAGCGGCGGAAAAATACCATTTCTCCGTGATGCCCGTCTCGGCCGAGGACGAGCGTTTGCGCGTCAATGTCATCAACGCGGCGAAGGATTTCGGCGACGAGCAGCTCAAGCTCCTCGAACCCGTCGCCGGACGCGTCGTCTGGCTCGACCTCGCCCGCAGCCAGGTCACCGACGCGGGGATGAAGACGGTGCGCCTCATGCACGATCTGGAGCGGCTCCACTTGGAGAACACCGCCGTCACTGACTCGGGCGTCGCCGAGCTCGCCTCGCTCGCGAAGCTCGAATACATCAACCTCTACGGGGCCAAGGTGGGCAACGGGATTTTCGCGACCTTCGCCAAGCTGCCGAAACTGAAAAAGGCCTACGTCTGGCAGACCGCCGTCGATCCCGCCGAGGCGAAGGCTTTCGAACACAGTGTGAACCTCGAGATCAACACCGGGGTCGAACTCGCCGAACCACCGCCCGCGCCGCCCGCGCAGGAGATCAAGGGGAAACCTGAGGAGAAAAAGCCCGAAGTGCCGAAGCCAGCGGAGAAGAAGCCGGAGGCGCCCAAGCCCGCCGAGCCGGCCAAGGCGGACGCACCCAAGCCCGCCGAGAAGAAACCGGAAGCGCCGAAGGCCGAGGCCCCGAAGCCCGCCGCGCCGAACCCGGCCAACAATCCGGTCGACGCCCCCAAACCAGCGGCGGAAGCCAAGCCTGCGGAAGCCAAGCCCGCTCCCGCTCCGGCGGCGAAACCGGCGGAGCCTCAGCCAGCCGCACCGAAGCCGGAGGTTCCCAAGACCGAAGCGCCGAAACCGGCGGAACCTGCAAAACCCACCGAACAGCCGAAACCAGCGGCCCCAGCCCCCCAGCCGGAGAAGAAGGAGGCCTGATCCCGCTTTCCCGCCAAAGGCCGGATTCGAGCGCCGATCATGCCCTTGTGGTCGTATTCTTTTCCAACGGATACCCGATGATTCCCTCTTTCAAACACCCGACACGGATGCCTCGACGAGGCGTCCCTACCACCGAACCGTGCGCCTCCGGGCAATCCGGTAGGGACGGCTGGCTCAGCCGTCCGTTGCCTCTCGCCGCAGCCCTCCTCGTCCTCCTCCCCGCCTGCGGCGAGAAGGACACCCCCGGCTTGGTCGAGCGGCCTCTTTCCGTCTCCGAGAAGAACTTCCGCCTCGTCGATTCGAGCATGGAGCGCTTCCGCTACACCGCCCGTCCCGCCGCCTCCGCAGGGACGGAAAGCGGCTCCGCCACTCCTCGCGGCCTCGTCTACGACACGCCCGAGGGCTGGACCGAGAAACCCGGAGCGGCGATGCGCGACGTCAATTTCACCTTCGGCGAAAAAGGCGAGGGCGAATGCTACGTCGCCCGTCTCCCCGGCACCGGCGGCGGCCTCGCCGCGAACGTGAACCGCTGGCGCGCGCAGATGGGCGCGGCCCCGCTCTCCGACGAGGAGGTCGCGGCCCTGCCGACTCGCCCCCTCTTCGGCCAGCCCGCCCGCTTCGTCGCCGTGGACGGCACCTTCTCGCCCGGCATGGGCAGCAGCGAGACCTTCCCCGGCTACCGCCTCGTCGGCCTCATCCTCGCCGCCGACGCCGGGGCCGTCTTCGTGAAAATGACCGGACCGAAGGAGGTCGTCGAGAAAAACGGCGCGGCCTTCGACCAGTTCGTCTCCTCCCTCGACGTGAAAAGCAACTGACCCCCGGCCATGGCAAAACACCCCATCGACTGGTCGCCGAAAAACTGGCCCCGTCTCCTCTACGGATTCTTCACCTCCTTCAAGCTCGCCACCGTCGTGCTCGTTTTCATGACCGTGGTGACCCTGCTGGGTACACTCGGCCAGGTCGAGCACGGACTCCACTCGGCGAAGGAGAAATACTTCCACTCCTTCTTCTTCACCGAGAAGATCTTCGGCGTCCCCGTGCTCCTCCCCGGCGGCCTCCTCCTCATGATCCTGCTCTTCACGAACATGGTCCTCGGGGCTCTCGTGAAGGTCCGGAAACGCTGGAAGGGCGCGGGCCTCCTCATTTCCCACCTCGGCATGCTCATGCTCCTCGCGGGCGGCTTCGTCACTTGGGCCTTCTCCACCGACGGCTATATGGCCATGTATCCGGGCATGACCAGCGACCGCGTCGAGAGCTATCGCGAATGGCAGCTTGAAATCGTGCCGCTCTCGCCGGAGGGCGAGGCGGAAAAAGCCTGGATCTATCCAGCCAAGCTGCTTGAGACAATGCGCCCCGACGAGCAGCGCGTCATCCATGCCGAATCCCTGCCTTTCGATGTCGTCATCAACGGCTTTTCCAAAAACGCCACGCCCGTCCCCGTCTCCGCGCCCATCGCCGCGAGCGTGACTGGAAAGGAGATCGACGGCTTCAAGCTCTCGCCGCAGAAAGCGTCGAAAGAGGCCGAGCAGAACCTGCCCGGATGCTTCCTCGAAATCCGTCCCCGCGACGGAGGCGATCCCGTCGAGGCCATCCTCTGGGCGGGCTCCTACAAATTCGATCCGAGGGAGAAGGCCATGCCTTTCACCTTCCCCGTCGGCGATCAGCTCTACGGCGCCCTCCTCGTGAAGAAGTCCTGGACCGTGCCCTTCTCCGTCCGCCTCGACGAATTCATCTTCGAGCGCCATCCCGGCGTCAGCACCGCGCGCAACTACGAGAGCCGCGTCACCCGCTTCGAGGAAGGGCAATCCGACAAGGCTTTGGAAATCAAGATGAACGAACCCATGCGCCATGCGGGCTACACCTTCTTCCAAGAATCCTTCGGTCCCTCCGGCTCGCAACCCGGCGACGAGATGTATTCGCAATTCGCCGTGGCGAACAACCCCGCCGACCAATGGCCACTCTGGTCCCTCGTCGTCACTGGCGTCGGGCTCGGCGTCCATTTTGTGATCATGCTAGTGAACTTCACGGTCCGCTCCCGCCAACGTCGCTCCAGCCCCCCGGTCGCCCCATGAACGCTCGATCCCTCCTCGCCGCCCTCGCTGTCGCCCTCCTTCCCGGTGCCCTCGCCGCCCGCGAGCTGCCGAAGAGCGCCTTGCAGAACTACGTCCCCTGGCAGGACGAGACCGTCCACGCCTTCGAGAAGCTCCTCGTGCAGGAGGACGGGCGCGTGAAGCCGATCTACACCGTGGCCCGCTTCACCCTGCTCCAGTTCCTCGGCAAGTCCGCCGTTTCCTTCCAGACGCAGGACGGCAAGGATCACCGCATCCACTACGCCGCTTGGTTCCTCGACGTGCTCTTCCGGGGCGAGGTCGCGAAGGATCTGCCCGTTTTCATCGTCGACGACTCCGAGGTCGTCGTGCAGATCGGCGTCTCGCCCAAGTCGAAGCGTGATCGCTACTCCTACAACGAGCTCCTCCCCGGTCGAGCCAAGCTCGCCGAACTCGGCGCCCAGTATGCCGAAAAGGAGCAGAAATACCGGGACAGCGAGAAGGATCCCCAGTACGAACTCGGTCGCGTCGAGGGCATGATCCTCACCCTCGCCCGCAACATCAGCGCTTTCGATTATCTCCTGGGCCAGTTCGGCTTCGCCCGGCAGGACGGCTTCCTCGTCAACGCCAACATTCTCCCGCCCGAGCTCGTCGAGCTGTCGAAGCGCATCGATATCGTCGAAATGATCGACAAGATGCCCGAGATGGGTGTCGACCAGCTCGTCCAGATGGTCAGGCAGCCGTCCGGCGGGAGCGAGGAGGAGCGGATGTTCTCCGGCGCCCTGCGACTTTTCTTCTTCCACGCGAGTTCGGCGAGCGTCCTCAAGTTCTTCCCTCCGCAGGACGAGAAGGAGGAAGTCTGGATCACCGCCCGCGACCTCATGCTCGCGGGGCTTGAATCGAAAGCGCAGCGCCCTTGGGCCATGGAGCAGCTCGCCGCTGTCCAGACCCTGACCAAAGCGCAAAAAGAGGGCGAGCCCGCCTTCCTCGCCGCGCTCCAAGCCTATTCGCAAAAGCAGCACGAAACCGCCGCCACCCGCGGCGAGGGAACCCGTGCGGGACTCGAAATCCAGCTCTATCGGGGCAAGTGGTTCGCGAACTCCCTCGTCTGCTTCATCCTCGCCTTCGTCGTGATGGCCTTCAGTTGGCTCACCCCGGAGAGCAAGATCGGGAGGACGCTCCTCCTCGCGGCGGGTGTCCTCGCCTTCGTTGGCTTCGCCCTCGACGCCTACGGTATCGCCCTGCGCTGCATCATCCGGGACCGCCCTCCCATCACGAACCTCTACGACACCATCCTTTTCATCACCGCCGTCGCCGTGCTCCTCGGGCTGTTCATCGAATACTGCACCCGCTTCGGCGTCGGCACCTTCGTCGCCGTGGTCTCGGGCGTGCTCGGGATGTTCCTCTCGATCAAATACGAGGCGAAGGAGGCGACCGACACCATCAGCCAGCTCCAAGCCGTGCTCGACACGAACTTCTGGCTCTGGACCCACGTCACCATCATCAACATCGGCTACGCCGCCGGGCTTGTCGCCGCGATCATCGGGCTGGTCTACCTCACGAGCCGCTTCGCCGCGCTCTTCCATCGGCGCGAAAACGCCGACTTCCACCGCGCCCTCACGCGGATGAACTACGGCGTCATCTGCTTCTGCCTCTTCTTTTCCCTCGTCGGCACTGTTCTCGGCGGGATCTGGGCGAACTACAGCTGGGGCCGCTTCTGGGGCTGGGACCCGAAGGAGAACGGCGCCCTCATGATCTGCCTCTGGACCCTCGTGATCCTGCACGGGCGAATGGCCGGCTGGATTCGCGAGATCGGCATCCACATGAACAGCCTCGTCCTCGCCATCATCACGACCTTCAGTTGGTGGGGGGTGAACAACCTCGGCGTCGGGCTGCACAGCTACGGCTTCACCGAGGGCGTCTGGGGGGCGCTCTACACCTCCTGGGCCGTCCTCGGGATCTTCATGGCCATGGGCATCGTGCTCTGGTTCCAGGACCGGGAGGCGAGGCTCTCCAAGCGGGTTGGCGCGGCGGTATGAGAAATAGGGAAGTTCCCGCGAACTTCGCTACGGGAAGGATTTGGCAAAACCCGGATCTGTGCTAACACTTTCGATTATGGCCATTTTCCTCGGACTTGTCGTTGCGATCACTTTCCTCCTCGTCGGAGCCGCCGCCTTCCGCTATCTCGTGAAGGGCTGATCCGGATTCCTTTCTCCGGCATCGAGGCATGATCCCCCTCCGCCTCCCCGTTTTGGCCGCGGTCCTCACGGGCCTGCTCATCCACGCGCCGGGCATGGCGCAGCCCTTCGCGGCGGCGGAATGCGAGGGCGACTACCGCCACCACCTCCAAGGCGTCTGCACCGACCGCGTCGGGGCGGTCTACTGGAGCTTCACCACCGAGATGGTCAAAACCGATCCCTCCGGCAAAGTCCTCGCCAGCATCCCGGCGGACAACCACCACGGCGACCTCTGCTTCGCCGGCGGCAAGGTCTATGTCGCAGTGAACCTCGGCAAGTTCAACCATCCCGAAGGGCACGCCGATTCGTGGGTCTACGTCTACGACGCCACCAGCCTCGCCCTCCTTGCCAAGCATCCCGTGCCCGAGGTCTTCCACGGGGCCGGCGGTATGGATGTGCGCGAAGGGCGCTTCTTCATCGTCGGCGGGTTGCCCGAGGGCGTCGAGGAGAACTACGTCTACGAATACGACGAGGCCTTCCGCTTCGTGAAACGCCACGCCATCGCGAGCGGATGGACGAAGCTGGGCATCCAGACCGCCCTTTGGCACGACGGGGCCTGGTGGTTCGGCTGCTACGGATCGCCGCAAATCCTGCTGAAAACTGACGCCGATTTCCGTCTCCTCGGTCGCTATGAATTCGACGGCTCCCTCGGCATCGTCGGGATCGGCCCCGGCCAGTTTCTCGTCGCCAAAGGCCCCCGCACTCCCGAGGGGCGGCATCGGGGCGTGCTCGGGCTCGCCAAAGCGGATGCGGAGAAGGGCCTCGTCCGTCTCGTGATCCAGTGACTCCGATGAACCTGCGCCATTTCCGTACGATCCACCCCGACCTGCTGCCAGGCCTCGTCAACACGGCCTTGCGCGACGACTGCGAGGATCTCGACGACCTCTGCGCCACCCACGATCTCGACCGGGGCGAACTGGAGCAGCGTCTCGCCGATATCGGCTACCGTTACGTCGAAGAGACCCGGCAGTTCCGACCGGGGACCCAAGAGGGTTAGGCGAACGCCCCGACCCTGTTTCCGGAGTTTCCCTAAAAAATATCCGGCTCGGGTATCTCCGGGCCGTGATGCAGAAAGCGGAAGTCGCAGCCCTCGGGCGCTTGGGTGATCTCGTTCTCGTAGAGCCGCGCGTAGCCGCGATGGTAGCGGGTTTCGCGGGGCTTCCACTCCGCCCGCCTCGCGGCGAGTTCCTCGTCGGAGACTTCGAGATGGAGCTTTCGCTGTTCGACATTCACCTCGATGACATCCCCGTTGCGGACGAGGGCGAGGGGGCCGCCGATGGCGGACTCGGGCGCGACGTGGAGGACGCAGGCTCCGTAGCTGGTGCCGCTCATACGGGCATCGGAGATCCGCAGCATGTCGCGCACGCCTTGCTTGAGCAGGTAGTTCGGGATCGGCAGCATGCCCCATTCGGGGATGCCGGGCGCGCCGATGGGGCCGGCGTGTTGCAGGACGATGATGTGGTCGGGGGTGAGGCCGAGGGATTCGTCGTGGATGCGTTTCTTCAAATCGGCATAGTCCGAGAAAACCGCCGCGACGCCGCGATGGGCGAGCAGATGCGGCTCGGCTGCGGTCGGTTTGATCACCGCGCCGTCGGGGGCGAGGTTGCCGCGCAGGACGAAGGTGCCGCCCGCTTTCGAGACGGGGCGGTTGAGGGGGCGGATGACGTCGTCGTTGTAAACCTGCGCGCCTTCGAGATTCTCCCCGAGAGTTTTCCCCGAGACGGTGAGGCAGTCGAGACGGAGGTGGTCCCGAATTCGCGAGAGGAGGGCGCGCAGGCCGCCGGCGTCGTAGAAGTCCTCCATCAGGTAGTCGCCGCAGGGCCGCAGGTTCGCGACGACGCGGACCTCCTGGGAAAGGCGGTCGAATTGTTCCAATGTCAGGCGGATGCCCGCCCGCCCGGCCATGGCGATGAGGTGGATGATGGCGTTGGTCGAGCCGCCGAGGGCCATGTCGGCGACGATGGCGTTGTGGAAGGCGCCCTCGGTGAGCAGCGTTCGCGGGGTGACACCCTCCCACACGAGATCGACGATGCGGCGGCCGCAGGCCGAGGCCATGCGCGCGTGGGTCGAGTGGACCGCCGGGATCGAGGTCGAGCCGGGGAGGCAGAGGCCGAGCGCTTCGGCGATGGCGGTCATGGTCGAGGCCGTGCCCATGGTCATGCAATGGCCGGGCGAGCGGGCGATGCCGTCCTCGAGCTCGAGCCAGCCGTCTTCGCAGAGATTGCCGGCTTGGCGCTCGGCCCAGTATTTCCACATGTCCGTGCCCGAGCCGAGCGGCTCGCCGCGCCAGCAGCCTTTCAGCATGGGGCCGGCGGGGAGGAAGAGGGAGGGCAGGTTCGCCGAGGTCGCTCCCATGATCAGGGCGGGCACGGTCTTGTCGCAGCCGCCCATGAGCACGACGCCGTCGAGCGGGTAGCATCGCATCGTCTCCTCCACCTCGAGGGCGAGGAGGTTGCGATAATACATGCTCGTGGGCTTCATGAAGCTCTCCGACATGGACATCACCGGGATTTCCACGGGGAATCCTCCCGCCTGCCAGACGCCGCGCTTCACCTCCTGCGCCCGGTCGCGGAAGTGGGTGTGGCAGTTGTTCATCTCCGACCAGGTGTTGAGGATGCCGATACAGGGTTTGGCGCGGAAATCTTCCGTGTCGAAGCCCATCTGCTTCAGCCGGGAGCGGTGCCCGAAGCTGCGCTGGTCGTCGGGCGCGAACCAGCGGGCGCTGCGCAGGGAGGAGGGGTCGCGGGGCGGTTGGGCGAGGTCGGGCATGGTGCTATTTTGGCGAAGCGGCGGGGAAAGGGAAGGGGAAAATGGGCTTGGGCTTTGGCCCGGTGGATGGTAGAGTGGGGCCATGCCCGCTGCTGAACAATTCCAACTTTACACCGCCGAGGAGTATCTGGAGGAGGAAGCCTCCCGCGAGGTGCGACACGAGTATCTGGGCGGAACCATCCATGCGATGGCTGGGGCCAACAGGCGGCACAACGAGATCGTGTCTTCGATTCTCGCGCATTTGAGGCCACAGTGGAAAGGCGGGCCGTGCAAGGTGTTCATCGAGGCGGTGAAGCTCCACATCAAGACCTCTCTCTCCGAGTATTTCTACTACCCCGACGTGATGGTCGGCTGTGACCCGAGCGACGACCACGAATATTGTCTGGAGAGGCCCAGCATCCTTTTCGAGGTGCTCTCGCCCCCGACCGAGCAGATCGACCGGCGCGAGAAACTGCTCGCCTACCAGGCCATCCCGACGTTGCGGCACTATGTCGTCGTCGCGCATGACGAGCGGCGCGTCGAATGGCTGCACTGCGAAGGCAACGCTTGGTCGCTGACGGTGCTGACAGCGGCGGATGACCGGATCGAATTCCCGGAACAGGGAGCGACGCTCGCCCTCGCGGAGATCTACGAGGGGATCGGGTTCGAGTGAGGGATCAATCCTCCTCCGGATACTCCTCGTCGTAATCGTCCTCCGCCGCGAGGTCGATCACGGTCTCGGAAGGGGCGCATTCGAAGTATTGGAAGAACTCGTTGAGATTGCGGACGGGCGGCCAGTCGCGCTCGTCGGCCCACCAGGCGCCGAACTCGCTCGCGGCGATGTCGAGGTAGTAGGCTTCCAGCAGGTCGGTCGTGGCGGAGGCTTCGAGCCGTTCGATGAACTCGACGAGATAGACGGTTTGGATGAAGATCGAGGTTTCGTCCTCGATGGGGTCGGTATCGAGGGTGTCCAGCCACTCGGCGAACTTCCAAGTCGGGCGCACGATAAGGGCGCAGCGGTCGATGTAGACGAAATCGTCGGCAGGGTCGTCGGACATGGTAGGTCAAGTGGCTCAAGGGCGGGCCGAAGGGCCACGGGAGACGGGACGGGCAGAGGACGGCGAGGCGGCGGTGCGCGGGGCGGCGGCCTGTCGCGAGCTGGAGTTGGCGGGCTTTCGGGGGGAGCCGTTGAAGACAGGCGTGGCGGAACTTCTCCGGCAGGGGGAGATCCGCCGCGACGCGGGGGAGGAGGCCGGGAAGAAGCGTGCCGCGACCGTTGTCGGGGCTGCGGGGGAGGGACGTGCTCCGGATCGCGGCGGCGTGATGGCGGGGACGGGGCGTCCAAGCAGCCGGGTCTTTGCGGCGAGGAGGGCCAGAGGGGCGGGTAGAGGACGGGCCGGGCGATGGGAGGAGGGGGCTTCTGCCGCAGGCCGGGGCCGGACGAAGGGAGTGGTGGGACGCTTCTTCTCGCGGAGGCGCTCCGCCGCGCCGGGAAGGCGGTACGTTTGCGGAGCGGGCGATTGGGCGCTTGCCAAGCTTGCAGCGGGGGGGGGTGAGGCCGGGGAGACTGAGACCGATGGCTCCGCGCTTGGGCAAGGCTGCGTCGCGGGGCGGTGGAGCCGTTGCCGGGCCGCTTCGATGGCGGGAACCGGACCGCGCTTCCGGGAGGTGGGACGCCCGGGGCTGCGTTCGGGAGATTTGCCTAGTCCGCGTCGTTTGCGGAAGACTGTCGTGAGCGGCAGGATCGCGGAGGGTGCGTCGGGATGAGCGGCCATCGGCGGGGCCGGAATGGCCGCCTCGACGACCACAGCGGCGGGTTCGGAAACGGCGATGGCGGGCGCCTCCGCAGCGGCGGCGATGGCGGGAATCGGTTCTGTCGGGAGGGGGTGAGGGCGGATCGGCCCGGTCGCGACCCGGCGGAGCCGGTCGTGGAGGGCTCCGATCATCGCCAGCCCGGGCGCGCCGGGAGGGAGCGTCGCGGTGGACGGGGTGCGGCCCAGGACACGGGTTTTCGATTTCGAGAGGATGCGGTAGTTCACCCCGGCCCAAGTGATGCGGTTCTGCGTCCAAGTGCTGACGAGCAGCAGCCAGTGCAGCGTGATCCAGAGGGGGGTGAGCATGTGCTCCAGCCAGCTGGAGGCGAAGATTTTCTGCCGGGCGGCGTTGTCCCGGAAAAGGGAAAGATAGACCTGCTGCCGGGCGAGGGCGCGGAACTGGTCGATGACATAGGCCGCCGCGACCGGTACCCAGGCGAGGAAATAGCCGTAGACCAAGGCGGCGACGATGGAGGCGAGGCCGACGGCGTAGATGGCGAGGACGGCGTTCGTCGCTGTGTAGAGGATGGGACTGAAAAACTTCACTTGGGTGTACTGCCGCTTCACGAACTCGAAGAAGCTCCGCCAAGTGAAATCGATGGGGGTAGGCAGGATGAGGGAGCGGACGAAGGCCACCTTCTTCCCCGTGGCCTTCGCCGCCTTGGAGAGGCGGAGGTCGTCGTTGAGCGATCCGGCGAGGAGGCTCGGCGTGTCGATCTCGTCGAAGAGGGCGCGACTGATGGCCATGGAGCCGCCCCAGAGCACGTTGGTGAACTCGCCTCCGCCTTGCGTGACGATGGAGGCATTGATGACGCTGGCGAACTGGTTCGGCAGGGTGGGGCGCTTCGGGACGAGCCAGCGGTAGGTCGTGGAAAGCTCGTAGCCGCTTTGGTTGATCGGGGCGACGAGGCGGGCGAGCCAGTCTGTCCCGAGCTGGATGTCCGCGTCGGCGAAGGCGACGATGGCGTCGCGAGGGGAGAGGTCGGCGAAGGCGGCGCGCTGGTTGTGGACCTTCTGGCCCTCGTCCTCGGAGAGTCCGCCGCAGGCGAGGGTGATGCTGCGCAGCCCGTTGGCAGGGTCGGGATGGGTCCAGACGCGGCGGTCGGGGCCGAGTTCGAGATGCTCGGCGAGCCATTGCGCCACCGGATCGTCCCAGCTCTCGAAGCAGACGACGACTCGGTAGTCCCCGTAGGTCTGGGCGAAGAGCGTGTCGAAAAAGCGCGGCGTCGCCTGGAGGTCGAAGCCCTTCACCGCCACGATCAGGACGACGGGTTTCTGCGGCCCCGAGCCGTCGCCCCAGAGCCTGTCCTGCCGCCGTCGGGCGAAGGGATAGCCAAAGACACGGAAGGCCGCGACGAGGATCAGCAGCAGCCAGGCTCCCCAGAATGCCAGCAAGCTTTTTTCAATCATGAAAACCCGTGCAAAATGGGCGGTGGCGTCTAGACTGCAAGCGCGAAAGCGCCGCCGTCCCATGAAAGTTGCGGAGACCCGGAATCTCAAAAAAACCTACCATTTCGGAGACACGGAGGTGTCGGCCCTCTGCGGGATCAACCTCGAAATCGAGGAGCGGGAGTTCGTCGCGGTGTGGGGACCCTCGGGTTCGGGCAAATCGACCCTCTGCAACCTTGTCGGCCTCCTCGACACCCCGACTTCGGGCGAGGTCGTCATCTCCGGGCGGACCGCCGCCGGTCTGGGCGACGCGAAACGCAGTGAACTGCGCAACGCCTCCATCGGCTTCGTCTTCCAGAACTTCAACCTCATCCCCGTGCTCACCGCGCTGGAGAACGTGATGCTGCCCCTCCAGATCCACGGGGTTTCCAAAACCGAGGCGGCGAAGCGGGCGGAGCGGCTCCTCGATGAGGTCGAGCTCGGCGAACGCCTCCACCACCGGCCTCAGAAGATGAGCGGCGGCCAGCAGCAGCGTGTCGCCATCGCCCGCGCCCTCGTCACCGATCCCTCCCTCGTCATTGCCGACGAGCCCACCGCGAACCTCGACACCCGCAACGCCAACCTCATCATCGACCTGATGCGCCGCATCAACCACGAGAAGGGGGCGGCCTTCCTGTTCTCCACTCACGACGACCGGCTCCTCGACCGGGTCGATCGCCGCATCCATCTGCAGGACGGTGAGATTCTGGAGGATGAGCGGTTGTGATGAGAGCCTCATACTCTTACTCCTTACTCTTACCTCTTACTCCTGCCCAGGCGGGGCAACCGGACTTGAGATTGAGTAAGAGGTAAGAGTAAGGAGTAAGGAGTAAGGAGTAAGAGATCACGCCCCCCAACATGAAAATCGCCAAGGACGGCATCCGTTCCATCGTCAAAGTCGGCTACGACGGCCGCGTCCACAAAACCTTCCGGGGCACTGACAAGGAGGAGCGTTTCGCCAACGAGGTGAAAGTCCTGAAGGCCTTGGAGGCGCGCGGCTGCGAGATCGTGCCCCGGCTGCTGGAGAGCGATCCCGGGGACCTCACCATCGTGACGACGAATTGCGGGGCGCCCGCCCTCGGCAGCATCAGCGAGGCGAAGGCGGCTGAACTCTTCAAGATGCTGGAGGAGGAATACGGCATCGTCCACGACGATCCCTTCCCGCGCAACATCACCTACAACTCCCGCATGGGGCAGTTCTGCATCATCGATTTCGAACTGGCCAAGATTCTCGAAGATCCCAAGCGCCGGGGCGGCGGCGACGAGGCCCACCGCACCTTGCAATGGTGCGGGTTGACCTGCGACGGGACGAGGCGCCCCGGCAACCAGGACGCCCTCGCCGTCTTCTCCTCCGACATGGGCTGGGCCTACAGCGCCGACCTCTCCGGCGAGCGCTCCATCGATGCCAACGGGCTCATCTTCGCCGTCAGCGACGGCATGGGCGGCCCCGCCGCTGGTGACGTCGCCAGCGCCCTCGTCGTGCGCGAGTTGAGGCGCTTCCTGCCCGCGATGATGGGCGACTTTCATGGCGCGGTCGATCCCGAGGGCCTCCTTGAGGCGGCGGTGAAGTCGCTCCACGGCTACGTCACCCGCGTCGGCGAGCGCGACCCGAAGCTCACGGGCATGGGCGCGACCGTGGTCTGCGGCCTCTTCTACCGCACCCGCGTCACCTTCGCCCACGTCGGCGACAGCCGCTTCTACCAATACCGGGGGGGCGAGCTGACGCAACTCACCTTCGACCACACCTATGTGGGGGCGATGTACCGGGCGGGCAAGCTCAACGAGCGGGAGGCCCGCACCCATCCGCGCAAGAACGTGCTGCAGCAGGCCATCGGCGGGGGCTGCCAGTTCGTCCATCCCCAAGTCTCCTCCACGTCGATCGAGGAGGGCGACTGGTTCCTCATCTGCTCCGACGGCGTCGTCGACGGGCTTTGGAACCGGAACATCGCCGAATGTTTCGCCGACGCCGAGAGCAGGGGCGATTCGGCGGAGCAGCTCGCGCACCGTCTCCTCGACCGGGCGACGGAAGAGGCTGGAGGGGACGACACGACCCTATTCGTCGTGCGGGCGGTGCGGGGGGAGGGGGATTGATTTCGCAAAGCCAGGGGAAACCGGAAATTTCACCCCAGCCGCCGCACCAGCAGCACCGCGTTCCGCCCGTTGCCCGCCCATTTCTCGCGGCGTTCCTCCGGCAGCAGGTTCAGGTCGTTGCTGCGGGCGAAGCCTTCGCGTTCGAGGTAGCCGGCCGCCTGCGTCGAAAGGGCGAAGAGGATGCCGCAGCCGGACTGCCGCGCCCGCTCCACCGCCGCGTCCACGAGGGTGCCGCCGTAGCCTTGGCCGGTGTGGCCGCGCTTCACAAAAAGACAGGCGAGCTCGGCCCGGTCGGTCCCGGGGTGGGGATGGACCGCGACGCAGCCGACGATGTTGCCGTCGATCTCGATGACGATGTAGTCCCGGATCGCTGCTTGGATTTCGGCGCGGCTCCGCTCGATGAGCTGCTCCTCCTCCACGGCGCGGAGGATCAGCAGGTAGAGCTCGTCCACGTCGGCGTGGGTCGCGGGGCGGATGCGCTGGTAGGCGTCGGAGTAGACCATCACCCCGACGCCCTCGTTGCTGAACAGCTCAGCGAGGAGGGCGTCTTGGCTGCGGCTGCCGACGAGGTGGACGCGGGGCACGCCGTCGCGGGTGGCGCGGGCGGCTTGGCGCAGTTTCGAGCGCATCCCGGCGGGCAATTCGGAGTTCGCCTCGACGAAGGCGAGGGCGTCCTCGGCGGACCATTGGCGCTCGCGCCCCCCGGTTTGGTCGCGAGGGTCGTCGAGGGAGACGAAAAGGATCTTCGAGGCCCCGAGGGCGGCGGCGACCTCGCGGGCGACGGCGTCGGAATTGACGCGCAGAGTCTGGCCGTCGGCGTCGAAGCCGACCGGGGGCACCACGGGCAGGATGTCCTGATCGAGGAAGCTCCGCAGTACGCCCGCGTCGATGCGCTCGACCGTGCCGGTGAAGCCGGCGTCGATCCCCTTGATGATGCCGGCGGGATGGGCGTGGATGGCGTTGGCCGTGGCCGCTTGGATCTTGACGGTGGTGAGGCTCTGCATGACCGCGTTGCTGAGCCGCGAGATCGCGTCCATGCTCACTTCGAGGGTGGCCTCGTCGGTGGTCCCGGTGCCGTCCACGTTCGAGAGGGCGACGCCGCGCCGTTTCCCCAGCGCCTCGATCTGGGCGGCGGCCCCGTGGACGAGCACGACCTTCACGCTCAGCGAGCGCAGCACGGCGAGGTCGAGGAGGATGTTCGAGAAGCCGGACGACTCGATCACCGCCCCGTCGAGCGCGACCACGAAGGTGCGTCCGCGGAACTGCGGGACGTACTGGAGGATCGCTCTCAGATCGCTGAAATTCATGGTGGGGCCGGGGAGGGGGGAATCTCACCGTTTCCGCGAGATTATCAACCGGGTCCGTGGCGGGGCTGGCCTGTTCGCGGCCCGTCAGTTCCTGCGGATTTGTATTGAACGGAGCGGCGCTCCATTGTACTAAACTCTGTATCGTGCTAAGTGGGTTGCCCTATCCTTGGCAAGCCCGACATCCAAAAACCAACATCCATTATGAAAACTCTGTTGATCGCTCTGATCGGAACCGCGTTCGCCCTCACCGCCGCCCAGGCGGGCGAAAAGAAGCAGACTCTCGAAGGCGAGATGTCCTGCGCCAAGTGCAACCTGAAGCAGGCCGACGCCTGCGAAGACACGCTGAAAGTCGGCGAAGAGCTCTACCTCCTCGAAGAGGGCGGGAAGCGCAAGACCAGCGAACACGTCTGCTCGGGTACGGCGAAAGCGAAAGTCACCGGCAAGGTCGAAGAGCGCGACGGGAAGAAGTTCCTCGTCGTCTCGAAGATCGAGGTCGAGTGAGCCACGCGCGTTGCCGCGACATTCCTCGCGAAAGCAAGACGCCGCTTCGGGGGACCGGGGTGGCGTCTTTTTTGTTCGGGGGAATCGCAAATCCCCGCTTTTCCGCTACCTTCGTCACATGACACCGGAAGCCCTGGCCCATCTCGCGAAGCGCTGCCCGCTGATGCGCCGTCTGATCAAACAGCACGGCCCCTGCACGCTCGCGCCGGAGCCGGGGCATTCGCCCTTCGAATCGCTCGTCCGCGCCGTCGCGCATCAACAGCTCAACGGCACGGCGGCGGAGACCATCCTCGGGCGCTTCCGGGCGCTTTTTCCGGGAAAGCGGTTCCCGACGCCCGATTGCTTGGCGGCAGTGGACGACGAGGCCCTGCGGGCGGCGGGCTTTTCGAGGGCCAAGATCGCCTCCATCCGCGACCTCGCCACGAAAGCTCTCGACGGCACCATTCCCACCAGCCGCGCCATCCGGCGGATGTCCGACGAGGAGATCGTCGAGCGGCTCGTGCAGGTGCGCGGGGTGGGGCGATGGACCGTGGAGATGCTTCTGATTTTCAAGCTCGGTCGGCCGGACGTCTTTCCCGCCGACGATTTCGGCGTGCGCAACGGTTTCCGCCTCGCGACCGGGGAGGAGGAATTGCCGAAGCCGAAGGCTCTCCTCGCCCACGCCGAGCGCTGGCGTCCCCATGCGACGACGGCGGCTTGGTATCTGTGGCGGGCCGCCGACGCCGCAAAAGAGGCCAAGCCGATCAAGGGGGTGAATTCGTAGGGTAGGCTGGGGCGCGGCGCGGCCCCGCTGAGCAGGGCGTTTCTTGATAGGCTGAACTCGGAAGCCGCTTGACGGGATCGCAGCCGTCCGGTAATACTTTGGTATGAGCGCAGCGAAGATCGCCATCTCTATCGAGCCGTCCTTGCTCCAGAGGGTAGACTCGCTCGTTGAGCGCAAGCTTTTCCGGAGTCGAAGCGAAGTTTTCCAGCTTGCGGTTGCGGAACAGATCGAGCGGTTTGGCGACGACGTATTGGCGCGTGAGTGTGCCAAACTCGATCCTGCCGAAGAGCAGGCCTTTGCGGACTTCGGGCTTACCAACGACATCACCGAATGGCCGGAATACTGAGGGGCGACATCTACTGGGCCGATCTGGATCCGACCATCGGGCACGAGCAGGCAGGGCGTCGGCCTGTTCTCATCCTGAGCAGACCTGCTTTCAATGATCGTTCCGGCACCGTGGTGGCGGTCGCCCTCACCAGCGTGGAGCCACGAGCCGGGTTTCCCCTGACGCTTGAGCTGACCAAGACATCCCTGCCCAAACGGACTTGGGTGAAGATTTCGCAGATCAGAACTTTGTCCACGCAGCGTCTTGCCGGTCGGCTGGCGTCGTGCCATCCCACCGAGTTGCAGCGCGTCGTCGAGGGACTCAACGAACTCATAGGCAAGCCATGAGCGGCTACACCGGCCGCAGGACGCTCTTCACGACCTCGCCCCGGTGCATTTTCTCGAAGGCCTCGTGCCATTCCGTGACGGGCCAGACTCCGCCGATGATGGGCCTCACGTCGAACTGCCCGCTCGCGAGCAGGGCGATGACGCGCTCCCAGACGGGCCAGTTGTGGCTGAAGCTGCCTTGGAGGGTGACATTCTTCTGCACGAGGGGGTCGAGGTTGAAATTCAGCGGCTGCGGCCCCCAGCCCACCTTGCTGATCCAGCCGGCGGGGCGGACGAGATCGAGGGCGATTTTGAGGGTGACGCTGGCCCCGGCCGCGTCGATGACGCCGTCGCAGCCGAGCCCGTCGCGCTCCTGCGCCCAAGGCTTGGCGTCGCCGATGATCACTTCGCAACCATAGCCTCGCGCGATTTCGAGGCGGTGGGCGTCCTGCTCCAGCCCGACGATGGCGACCTCGGCCCCGCAGAGCCGCGCCATCGCCGCACAAAGGATGCCGATGGTGCCGGGACCGAGCACGACGATCCGGTCGCCGGGCTCGATGCGGGCGTTTTTCACGACGGCGTTGTAGGCGACGCAGCAGGGTTCGGTGAGGCAGGCCTGCTCGAAGGGGAGCCCGTCGGGGACGTGGTGGAGGATGCGGGCGGGGACGCGAACGTATTTGGTCATGGCCCCGTCCACACCGTAGCCGAAGCCCTTGCGGGTGGGGTCGAGATTGTAGAGGCCGCGCCGGGTCATGGGATTGTCCTGGCTGATGATGGCGGCGGTCTCGGAGACGACGCGGTCGCCCTCACGCCAATGCTCGACCTCCTTGCCGGTTTCGACGATGCGCCCGCCGAACTCGTGACCGAGGACGACGGGGTAGTTCACCGGCCAGGAATGGTCGGCGGTCCACTGGTGCAGGTCGCTCCCGCAGACGCCGACGTTGGCGACTTCGAGGAGGACGTCGGCCGGGCCGATGGAGGGGCGGTCGATCTCGCGGAGTTCGACGGAGTGTTTTTCAGGGGCGTAGTTGACGACGGCGGCGGATTTCATGGGGGAGGGGTGGTTAAGGGCGTTCGGGACAGGGAACATTTGCGAAAATTCGCGGCCATTTGCGGCCATTCGCGTTGAAATCGTTTCCAAGGATCATGCTGCCTATTCCCTATGGGATCGCACGACCCTTTGCCATTCCAGCTTGGGATTCTTGAAGTTGATGACCAAGCCAAGCTCCAAACGCGAGATGCGAAGATAGTTCAACATCTGGGCGACTTCGTTCTCGCCAATGGCATCGATGGATTTCGCGTCGATGAGAACTTCCCGGCTGACGGTGATGTCCGGGATGCAGTCTCCGACAACTTGGTCGAGATAGAGGATGGGATAGGCTCTCTGTTGTTCGGCATGGAATCCGCTGTTTCGCAGTTCGATGGCGAGAGCGTTTTCATAGGGCTTCTCTCTCAAGCCCGGTCCAAGGGCGTTGTGGACCCGCATCGCGCAGCCGATGATGGCGTAGGAGCTGTCGTCGAAGGACATGGGCGGTGGATTCAACGCAAATGGCCGCGAATTTTCGCAAATGGCAACAAGAACAGATGGGGAATTCTTGAGGGATGGATCAAACTCGCGCCACCTCCTGCCCATGCACCGCCTCGCAAATCATCCGCAGCGAAGCCTCCAGATCGCCGTCGGCCGTCTTGAACGCATCCGCGTCGATCGTCAGCGGAGCGCCGAGGACGACGAGGGGCGCGCCGTATTGCGGGCACTGGATGGCCTGCTCCAAGCTGAGCCCGCCGACGGCCTGCACCGGCACCTTGACCGCCCTCACCACTTCGCGGAGCTGGTCGAGGGGGCTGGGCATGCGGTGCCCGGCAGCGGCGAGGCCGCGACGCTCGTCGTAGCCGATGTGGTGGATGACGTAGTCGCAGCCGATATCTTCGAGGAGCCTTGCGCCCTCGACCATGTCGGGGCAGCCGAGGTTGTCGCCCATGACTTTCACGCCATGGTCGCGCCCGGCTTGCACGACGACTTTGATGGTTTCCTCATGCGCGCGGGCCATCACCACGACATGGGTCGCCCCGGCCTTGGCCATCATCTCGGCTTCGAGGTAGCCGCCGTCCATGGTTTTCAAATCGGCGACGATGGGCGTTCCGGGAAAGGCCTCGCGCAATTTGCGGACGCCGTGAAGGCCCTCGGCGAGGAGGAGGGGCGTGCCCGCCTCCAGCCAATCGACCCCGGCCCGCATCGCGAGGGCGGCGGTTTCGAGGGCTTCGTCGATATGGGTGAGGTCGAGGGAGATCTGGACGACGGGTTTCATGGGGACGCTTGCCAAGAGTGCCAGATCCGGCGAGTTTCGTCGCGACAAAAGCTATGGGAAATACGACGCCCCTGAAACCCCTCGCGCGGAGCGGCCGCCCGCCCGCGGAGCTGCGCCGTTGGGCGCGGGCGCGGGAACGCTGGGTCGCCTCGCTCGATCCGACCGGGCATTTTCCCCGGCTCTTCGACCATCTCCCGGGGCTGCACTTTTTCGCCAAGGACCGCGAAGGTCATCTCATGTTCGCGAGCCGGGGGCTGCGCGAGCGCTACGCGATGCGCGACGAGGGCGAGATCCTCGGGATGACGGATTTCGATCTCAACCCCGATCCCATGGCGCGAGCCTACGTGGACGACGACCGCCGCCTCCTCGCGGGCGAGGCCGGGGTGGTGGAGCGCATCGAGCTGTGGTGGGACAGCCAGGGCATGCCCGACTGGTTCCTCGTGACGAAGCTGCCCCTGCGCGGCCGGAGCGGGGAGGTCGCCGGGGTGATGGGTCTGCTCCGCCGCCCCGACGAGGCGGACCGCGAGCTTCCTGTCTTCCAGACGGTGGCGAAGGCGGTGGAGCGCATCCGGCGCGACTATGCGAAAGCGGTCGTCTTGGAGGACGTGGCGCGGGAGTGCGGGCAGTCGCTGCGGCAGCTCCAGCGGCGCTTCCGTTCGGCCTTCGGGATCGCGCCGCAGGAGTTCCTCCTCAAGACCCGCGTCCTTGCGGCGCAGGCATTGCTGGACTCGACCTCGCTGAACGCCTCCGAGATCGCCCGGCGCTGCGGCTTTGTCGACGCGAGCGGTTTCGCGCAGCATTTCCGCAAGCGGATCGGGCTGACGCCGACGGAGTACCGGAGGAGGAGGGAGGGGTGAAAGTCAGAGCCGGGCGAGCGGACTGTCCCGTTTCTCCAGCGGCAGCGTCACCTTCGCCCCGCCTTGGCGGTGGGATTCGAAGACGGCGAAGGTCATTTCGACGACGGTCCGCCCGTCCTCGGCCGAACAGAGCGGGGCGCGGTCCTCGACGACCGAGGCGATGAGGTCGCGGACAGGTCCTTGGTGGCCGCCGACGAGCTGGCGGATGTCGCCGACAGGCTCGGGTTGTCCAAGGCCGGCGCTGGTGACGGGCACCCACGACCGTGGCTCGAGGACCGGGTGGAAAGGGCTGCCCTCCAGAAAATGCGCGAGCGGTTCGACATCGATTCGCAAGTCGATGATCCCCTCGGTGCCGATGAATTGCAGGCCGAAACCGGCTTCGCGCGTCCCCGCCCCGGCGATGGAGTCGAAGAAGACGGGGACGCCCTTCTCCGTCTCGAAGCGGGCGTGGAGTTCGTTTCCGGCGAGGGGGCCGATGCCCTCGGCCCCGTCCTGTACGTCGGACGCGACGACGGGTCGTCCGTCCTGCAACACGGTGGCGGAGCAGGCGAGCGGTTTCCCGGTGAAAACATGGCAGAGGTCGAGGAGGTGCGAGCCGAGCACCCAGAGGTCGAGGGCGCCGCCGCGGGCGTCCTCCTTGCCGCGGGCGCGGATTTCGAGCCAGCGTCCGATGGCGCCGTCCTCGATCAGCTTTGCGACGACGGGGAGGACGGGATGGTAGCGGTTGCGGTGGGCGATGGCGAGCTTCGCGCCGTGCTTCTCGCAGGCGGCGACGATGGCGTCGGCTTCGACGAGGCCGCGGCAGAAGGGCTTCTCGACGTAGAGCCCCTTCGCCCCGGCCTCGACGGCGGCGAGGATCATGTCGTGGTGCTGGTCGATGTGGCGGGGGCACACCGCGACGAGTTCCGGCTTGGCCTTGGCGAGCATCTCGCGATAGTTGGCATGGGCGTCGGCGGGGGCTAGCTTCAATCGCCCGACGGCTTGGGTGCGGCCTTTTTCGTCCGGGTCGGACACGGCGACGATCTTCGTCTCGGGCAGGCCCAACCAGACCGTGTCGAGTCCGTGACCATACCCTCCCCGGCCGGTGTGGCCGATGACGCCGACGGTCCAGAGCTTGTCCGAGGCGGCTCGGGCGAGCGGGGGCAGGGAGGAGGCGAGCCCGGTGGCGAGGGCGCCGCGAAGGAGGTGGCGTCGGGAGGGGTGTGGCATGGGGATGGGTCAGTGTGGCAGCGGGGGCGATGTGTCGCAAGGGCGCATCTGGGGTCGAGGGATAAGCTTGGTTTGCGGGGGTGTTCACGATTTGGATTGATCTCGCCGGACTCTTCCGCTAAACCCGGTCCATGTTCAGACTGCGCCAAATGAAGGCGGCGGACTTCGACGCCGTCGCCGAACTGATCTTCCTCTCGACGAACGCTTGGTACATCGAGCATCTCGGCCATCCCATCTTCCAGTGCGGGTCCGAGGACTGCCGCCTTTTCTGCGAAGTCTACGACGATCTCGATCCCGGTTGCGGGCTGGTTGCGGAGCATAGCCGCACCGGGTTCATCGCGGGTTCGTGCTTCTTCCATCCCCGCGAGACGCACGTCTCCCTCGGCATCATGAACGTGCATCCGAATTACTTCGGCCACGGCATCGCGGGGCGGCTCCTCGCCCGCATCATCGACGAGGCGGAAGGGCTCGACCTGCCCCTGCGGCTCGTCTCCAGCGCCTTGAACCTCGATTCCTACTCCCTCTACAACCGCCACGGCTTCGCCCCCTTCTGCCTCTATCAGGACATGCTGTTGAACGTGCCACCCGACGGGCTCGGCGGCGGGGGCGGGGAGGGGCTGCCGGAGGTGCGCGAGGCCGGTCCCTCGGACATCGTCGCCATGGGGCGGCTGGAGTTCGAGATCAGCGGTATCTCTCGCGAGAGGGACTACTGCTACTTCGTCGAGAACGGCTCAGGCCTCTGGAAGACCCTCGTGGCGGTCGGGGAGGGCGGGGGGATCGAGGGCTTCCTCGTCTCCATCGACCATCCGGCGCTTCGCTTCATCGGCCCCGGCGTGATGCGTACGGAGGTGGCGACGGAGGCGCTGCTGAGGGCGCAGCTCGACCGCTTCCGGGGAAAGGCCGTCGTCTTCCTCCTCCCGGCGGGGGAGAAGGGCCTCGTCTCCACCGCCTACGGATGGGGGGCGAGGAATTGCGAACTGCACCTCGGCCAGGTGCGGGGCGTGGTGCAGCCGGTCTCCGGCATCGCCATGCCGACCTTCCTGCCGGAGTCGGCTTGATCCTTGGCATTGCGGCGGCGGAGCCTCTTGAAAACGCCGAAATCGCGGGGTCGGGATCAAAAACGAGAAAAAAAATCGAAAAAAATCTTGTATTGTCATTGTATTTCCTTCAACATACATCGTAAATCATTCTCCCCTCGCCATGAAACTTCCGGAAACCCTCCCATCGAGTCGTCGGCCCCTTCCGAAGAGCCGCCGGGGCGTCGCCCTCGTCACGGTCCTCACGGTGATGGCCCTCACCACTATCCTCGTGCTGACCTTCTTCTCCCTCGCCACCAGCGAGCACCGCGCATCAAGCACCTACTCCCAAGGGCTCCAAGCCCAGCAGGTCGCCGAGCAGGCGGTGAACTTCGTCATTGCCCAGATCCGCGAGGCGACGGTGAGGCCGGGGGTCACGGAGCCGATTTCATGGGCCTCCCAGCCCGGTGCCATCCGAGTCTGGCACACCAACGGGCAGAAGGAGGCATTCAAGCTCTACTCGGACGACGTGATGAAGTTGAAGGACAACTGGGATGACTTCCAGAAGGACTTCGCCGACCTCGACGGATGGAGCTCCCGCCCCGAGCATTTCGTCGATCTCAACGAGCCTGTCATCCGTGGGGACAAGGTCTACTATCCCATCGTCCACCCCGCTGCCGCCATCGAGCCGGAATGGCCCAAAGCGTTCGGTGATGACAAGGACGGGGTCGAGGGGTTCCGCTTTAATGCGGACGGACGGAGCTTGGCCGACTACGGCGCCATCGGGGCGAAGGCCGCTGGGATTGCGAAGACGGGAGGCCATGTGTCCATGCCAGTGCGGTGGATCTACCAGTTGGCGGATGGGACCTTCGGGGTGCTGAGTAGCGGCGGCGGGGGGTCTTCGTCGGCTTCCTACAGTTTCGTCGCCACTTCCGGCAGCGGGACGCCCTCGGCGAAGAACCCCATCGTGGCGCGCTTTGCTTTCTGGGCCGATGACGAGACTTCGAAGCTCAACATCAACACTCACTCGGGCGGCCTCGCTTGGGACATCCCGAAGGCGGGCGGTTCCATGGACATGGAGATGGGCAAGCACCAGCCGGCGCAGAAGGAGTGGCAGCGCTACCCCGGCCACCCCGCGACGACCCATTTGAGTGTCGCCCTCGCCCCCGGCGTGATCGACATCGTCAACGACCGCGACGCCATGGAGATGCTCTACCGCGTCGTTCCCCGCGTCGTCGGCGGCGGTTCGGAGTCGGGCACCAGGGTCATCAACACCCGCGACCCGAAAGAGATGAACGGCCTCATCGCCGACACCGAGCCCCTCTTCCCCTCGCTCGACGACGTCATCATGCGGGCCAACCGCAGCCCCCATGAGTTCCCCGACGCCAAGGGCCGTCCTATTCCTGCGGACGAGCTGAGCGACTATCTGGAGAGGGCCAAGTTCTTCATCACCGTCAGTAGCCGAGCGCCCGAGACCAACCTCTTCAACAAGCCAAGGATCGCGATGTGGCCGATCAGCAACGCCAGTGGAGGCGACTACAAAACCTACCTCACCACCTTCGACCAGCTCATCCATTTCTGCTCGTCGATGGGGAAGAATCCGGGGGCCGGCCCGGGTGGCTATCCGCGCTACGAGTACATCTTCAAACGCGAAAAAGCCGACAGCTCCACCTACGACTATACGCAGATCACCCGGAACAATGAGCTCTACAATTACTTGGTGAGCCTTCTGGACAAGCCCGTCCCCGGCTACGGGGCGAGCTTCAGCGACAAATATGGGAAGCAGGGTGCCGCCCAGTTGGCGACGATGATCTTCGACTACATCCGCTCCACCAACCTCCACGACGACACCCTCTACCAGGACGACTTCGCCAACGCCTTCGCGAAGGAGAACACTAACAAGCACATCACCTACACCAACCCCCGCGACCAAAACGAAAAGGGTTTCGGCCACAAAGGCCACGGGCAGGTCACCCCGATCCGGATCGACATGGCAGGCGGGATCAAGACCAAGGGGATGGGCCGCTTCTTCACCCTCGCTGGCGCGCACATCCACGCCATCTGCGCGGGGGACTTCGGATTCCAAGCGCCAGGGGCCGGAAACGGTCTCTATCCTGGGGTGACCCAGTACAACCGGGGCACGGTGGAGCCGTCCGAGGGCGTGCTCTACACCAATCTGCCGCCCCTCTCGTCGGCGTTCGTGCTGAACGACAAAAACACTTGGCCGGACTGGTTGAGAGGCTTGAAGGAGCTGGCGGACGATCCGGCGCAGTACATCCAGAATGTGGATCACCAAGCCCGCATCCAGGCGCTCGCTTTGGATGAGTTCAATGCCGCCTTGGATCCCGCCCAGTGGAACTGGCAGCTCGCCTTCCTCGATCCGCTCTACCGGCAGAACGTGCTGAACAATCCCACCCAGAATAAATACAACCGGAACGCGCTGAGCGCGAAGACGAATGTGACGCGCCTCCAGTACGGGGAGAAGCTCGTTCAGGCCGCTTTTCTTTTCGACCTGTTCAGCCCCAGCATCGGCTGGGGGTCGATCAACCCCGACATGGAGATTCACTTCAAGAAGGAGGATGGGATGCAGTTCTTCAGCTCCTTGGCCTCCGAGTATTTCCTGCCGTCGGGCAGCATCATGGGCTTCACCTACGAGCCCTTCCTCGCCTTCGGGAGCCCCTACGAACACCAAGGGAGCAATGACACCTTCATCTGGGCGACGAACTGGGCGAAGCCGCACCGCCAAGGCGGGGGGCGCTCTTGGGGGGGGCTGCTCTCCTTCGGCTACACCCTGTCGGCACGCCAGGCGGCGCAGACGGAGGACGGGCGCAACGTCTGGTGGCAGATGTCGCTGGGCAGAGGGGGGGGCAACCGCTCGAACTGGGATCTTCTCAACACGATCACCCGCTGCCGGCTCACTCCGCTGGATGTCGGCTACGACGGGGACCGGATCGAGAGCGCTTTGGAGAGGGTAACCCGGCCGGTGACCGGTGGCCCCGGCAACATCCATCAAGCCTATCGCTACGATCTCGTCACCGCACCCTTCAAGATCGGGTACCCGCCCGGCGTCACGCCCGATCCACCGGGGCCCGGCGAGCCGGCGCCGCCGGTGCCGGTGCTTCCCGAGGGGGCCTACTATCTCCCGAACCCGAATGGCGGCACGGAGCCGATCAGGAACGGGGACATCATCACCTGCTTCCACCAGTCCCTCGACAGCCGCGACAACCTCCAGAGTTTGGCTTTCCTGAGCAGCGAGATGAACGTCAAAATATACAGCGGCGGGCCGCATTGCGAGAATTCGTCTCCCGACTCCGCCCAAGAGCTTGTTCAGGAAATCGATCTCGACATCCCCGGCTTCCAAGTTCCCGCCCCGGTGATGTCGCCGGGTTTCACGGGGTACATCGACGAGTTCACCCGGCTTTCGCACGATACCCACAACGCCGTCGAACTGGCCAGCCTGACGGCCGATCCGGGGAACCCCATCGCGGGGAAAATCGACGCGGAGGGGCCGATGAAGGGTAAGGGGGTCAAGGCGACCCGGCGGAGCGGGGTGGGTCGGACGGCTACGACGGTTAACAACGACCGCCGGGACTGGGACAACTACGGTCGCATGGCCTTGGTCGTCCACCACTGGGACAGCGGCTCGACCTACGTGCGAAACGGCGACGTGGTCCAGTCCGTCGCCATTCCGCACGGCGACGTGCGCGTCGCCGCCGCCATGCCGGAGATCCGCCCTAGCGACGATGTCTATGTGAAGCACCGCAACTACGGCAGCGATATGATGGCGCATTCCATGACCAACTCCGCGGGGCAGGCGCTCTCCGGCTACAGCACTGGCGACTCCGCCAACGCGCCCTACCTTCTCGTCCCCAATCTGCCGAGCCGGGATCCCTATGGCAAGGCCTTCCCGCCCTACCGCAACACGGCCGTCCCTATGGCCTTCACCGGAGGGTCGCAATATCACTCGGACAAGGTCCAACTCCACGGGGATTTCGACAACGGCGCTGGTCTGATGATCGATGGGCCCTACATCAACAAGCCGGACGAGGGGAACGTCCACTCGTTGCGGACCCGCTTCGTGCAGGAGGTCGTCGACTTCTGGGACCAGCGCAGGAACTACGGCGAATTCCCCTATTTCAGCAGCGTCGACATGGCCGAGGCCGGGGGGCCGGCCTATTTCTCGCCGAACCGCATCGTCTCGGGGCCGGGTATGTTCGGCTCCCTGCCCACCGGGCTGTCCGAAAACCCGCCCAAGCCGTGGCAGACCCTCCTCTTCCGGCCCGATGTCGATGGCAACGGCTACAAGACCCATCCCGGTGCCAAATCTCCGCCGGACCACGTCATCATGGATCTCTTCTGGATGCCCGTGGTCGAGCCCTACGCCATCAGCGAGCCGCTCTCGACGGCGGGGAAGGTGAACATGAACTTCGAGATCGTCCCCTTCCTCCACGTCCACCGCGACACCGCCCTGCGGGGGGTCTTCCGGTCCGAGTTCATGCTCTGCGTGCCGGTGGAGTGGCACTCCAGCTACAAGCACGACTACGGGCGCGGCGAGGGCTACCACTGGCGCGACAACCCCTACGGTGGCGCCCTCCAAGGCAAGCGGCTCCGCACTGTCATCGTGGAGGGGGAGACCCTGAAGCAGTTCACCCGCAAGAAATTCAAGGGGGGGATGGATCTGTTCCAGTCCTCCACCGAGATCTGCGACATCCACCTCATTCCCGAGGAAGTCTCCAAGCGACTCGGTTTCGGGAAACAGGGGTCGATGTACGTCAACAATCCCCCGGAAACCCCGGAGGTCGCCAGCGACGGGAGCGTCCCCGACATGGCGAACGGAAAGTTCTGGCGCGCCCATGCGCTTGTCGGCGACAACTCCCGTGAGCGGCCTTACACGAACATCCAGACCCGGCTCACGACGAAGTCGAACACCTTCCAAGTGCATTTCCGGGCCCAGGTGCTGAAGCAGGCTCGGCGGGACAACGATGCCGACTACGCCGACTGGCGCCCTGCGACCGATTCGGTGCAGGCGGAGTACCGAGGTTCGTCCATCGTCGAGCGCTATGTGGATCCGAACGGCGAGATGGAGGATTTCGCCAAACCCGACGCCAAGTCTATCGATGACTACTACCGGTTCCGGGTGATCAACCCCCGGCGCTTCGCGCCTTGACCGGCTCCGGCCGGAACCCGGACGAAATAAAATGAACCTGTCCAACCATTCCAAAAAGAGCAAGGCGAGGCGTCCGGATTCCGGGTTCAGCTTGGTCGAAGTGACGATCGCCATGGCCATCGCCGCCGTGGCTGTGGCGACCCTGATGGGGCTCATTCCGCAGGGGATCACGACGATGCGCGAGGCCGGGGACGAGGCCATCATCGGTCGCATCCACCAGCAGATCCTGAACGAGCTCCAGATGGCCGACTTCGACGCGCTCGACACCTACAACAACATGGAGGTCTATTTCGACGACCAAGGCGAGGAGCTCAGCGACAGCAAGAACCAGGGTGCGGCCCAGGATGAACGAAAGAAAGGTGCCTTCGCCCACGTCTACACGGCGAGAATCTCCGTGCCCGCCCAAGGCAACAGCATGCCTCCGAGCGTGGGAGGGGCGGGTTTCGCCGGCGTTAGTTTCGACAACAAAGTCACGGTGAATCCGCTGCTCCGCTCCGTCATCATCGAGGTCGCCGCCGTCGCGGGACTCGGGGGCGACTTCGACTGGAGTTCGGAAGAGCACCGTCGGCTGATCAAGATCTACCAGACCAACGTCGCCAAGATGGGGAGGGCCTTCCAATGAACATCGCCGACCGAAAGATGAAAGACATGCCGAAAGCTCCCCGCGAGGGTGGGTTCTCGCTCATCGAGCTGATGGTGGCGATGGGCATCCTCACCATCCTCATGCTGATGCTGACCGTCCTCCTCGACCAGGTTCAGAAGAGCTGGCGTTTCTCGGAGTCGAGGATCACCCAGTTCCGCGAGGCGCGGGTGGCCTTCGACGCGATGGCGAAGAACATTGGGCAAGCTTCCCTCAACACCTACTGGCAGGCGCTCGACGATGACAACGACGGGATCTACGACGGCTACTTCCGCACGTCCGAGCTGCACTTCCTGACCGTGGAGGCGGGCAGCCTCGGCTCGAGCAGCACCCAGCAGCCGGTGGGCCAGGCGATCTTCTTCCAGGCACCTCTCGGATTCTCGACCGAATACCGGAACTTGAACAACCTGTTCAACGGGCGGGGCTATTTCGTCGCCTTCGGCAGCGACGAGTCCTTCCGCCCCCGCTTCCTCGACTCCGCCTATCGCTACCGGTTCCGTCTCATGGAGTTCAGGCCACCAGCCGAATCGAACCAGATCTTCGCCGACGGGCAGGAGGAACTCTCGGGGGGGGGGCGCCAGAACTTCACGAAATGGTTCAAGCAGTCCGCTGGCGTCGGCCAAGGCGGCTTCGAGGAGCACCTGAACCCGCTTGCGGAGAACATCATCGCTGTCATCGTCAGCCCCCGCGACTCCCTCGAGGTCGGATCTGCCTCGCGCGAAGCGACCTACAGCGAGATCGCGCCGAACTTCGCCTACGACTCCAACGACGGAAGCAAGGGCCGGGAGGAATACGCCCAGCAGATCCCCCCCTTGGTCCGCGTCACCATGATCGCGATCGACGAGGATGCCGCAGCTCGTTTCGCGAACGGAACCGGGATGCCCGTGGACTTGACTACTGCGGTCGCCGGCCTCTTCACGAAGACGGAGGACTATGCCAAGGATGTCACCACGGTCGCCGAGCGGCTCAACAATCTCAATGTCGGCCACAAGATCTTCAGTTCGCTCGTGATGCTGCGAAGCTCGAAATGGAGTTCCGAACCCACCTCCTGAACCCCCGCCGGAAATCTCCCATGACAGGCCCATCCCCATCGAAGCGGAGCGCGTTTTCACTGATCGAACTGATGGTCGTGCTCGCGGTCGTCGGACTTCTCCTTGCTTTCGCCGCGCCGAACCTTTTCAGCTTGATTAGCGCCAACACCCTCACAGGCGAGGGAACCCTGCTTCGCAACCAGTTCACCTACGCCCAGCAGATGGCCGTTTCGAAGAGCGCGGACGTGGAGGTCCGCTTCTTCAAGTTCAAGGACGCAGACTCGGCGCGGACAGAGGAGAGCTTCGGCGCCTACCAGCTTTTCCAATACAACCAGGACGGAGAGATGGCTCCGGTCAGCACCCTGTTCAGAATCCGGGCACCGGTCGCTGTCCACAGGGAAAGCACCCTGCTCGATCCCTCGGCGAACTCCGCCACGGCGAAAGACAAGAAATTCGGCTACGCTGCGCCGACTACGGGTCGCTACGATGCCCCGACGGGGAGTGGGGGCGAGATCGTTTCGACCGAATACGTCGCCTTCCGCTTCCGACCCGACGGCTCCACCGACCTTCCGAACCGTTCGAGAGGCGGCGGAGACACATGGTACATCGTCCTTGTCCAAGGGGAGGGCGCGATCGATATTCGGCTGGACAGCACTTCCGAGGAGGAGAGGATTCACAATTTCGTGTGTCTCCAAGTCAATCCCTACAACGGGCAGATCGCGGAGTTCCGGCCTTGAGGGTGGCCGGCGGAAGCTGAAGGCAATTTCTCGCGGCTCGCCCCCAGACAATTGTTGCCGAAGTTCTCACGAAAGGAACCGTAGAAACCGTAGAGAAGTTCGTGAGAACTTCTCCCTGCTCGAATCCCGAGCGAACTTCACCACGCCTCACGCGAGGATGTCCTTCACGACATGCCCATGCACGTCGGTGAGGCGGAAGTGGCGACCTTGATACTGGAAGGTGAGCCGCTCGTGGTCGATCCCTAGCAAATGCAGCAGGGTGGCGTGGAAGTCATGCACATGCACGGCACCGTCGGCGATGTTGTAGCAGTAGTCGTCGGTGATGCCGTGGGTGTGGCCCGCCTTGACGCCGCCGCCAGCCATCCAGATGGAGAAGCATTTCGGGTGGTGGTCGCGCCCGAAGCTGTTGGCGTTGAACTTGCCCTGGCAGTAGTTCGTCCTGCCGAATTCGCCGCCCCAGACCACGAGGGTGTCGTCGAGCAGGCCGCGTTGCTTCAGGTCGATGACGAGGGCGGCGGAGGCCTGGTCGGTCTCCTTGCACTTCCTCTTGAGACCGCCGGGCAGGCCGCCGTGGTGGTCCCAGTCCTGATGGTAGAGCTGAATGAACTGCACTCCGCGCTCGGCGAGGCGACGGGCCATCACGCAGTTCGCGGCGTAGGTGCCGGGGGTGCGGGCGTCCTCGCCGTAGAGGCGGAAGGTCGACTCGGGCTCGTCGGAAAGGTCGGTCGCCTCGGGGATGGAGGACTGCATCCGGAAGCCCATCTCATACTGTGCGATGCGGGTCTCGAGGGTGTCGTCTCCCGATTTGCCGATCTGCATCCGGTGGAGGTCGCCGAGGGCATCGAGCATCCGGCGGCGCGAGGAGCGGTCGAGTCCGCCGGGATTGTTGAGGTAGAGCACGGCGTCGCGGGCGGGCTGGAAGCGCACGCCGTCGTGCTTTCCGGGGAGGAATCCGCTGCCCCAGAGGCGGCTGACGAGGGGCTGGCCCGTCATGTCCTTGGTGACGAGTACGACGAAGCATGGCAGGTTCTGGTTCGCCGAGCCGAGCCCGTAGCTGAGCCACGAGCCGATGCTGGGCCGGCCGCCGATCTGCGAGCCGGTCTGCATGAAGGTGACGCCCGGCCCGTGGTTGATGGCATCGGTGTGCATGGAGCGCACCACGGTGATCTCGTCGGCGATCCTCGCGGTGTGGGGGAGCAGCTCGCTCATCCAGGTGCCGCTCTCGCCGTGCTGTTTGAATTGGAAGGGCGAGCCGACGAGGGGCAGGCTGGCCTGGTTCCCCGACATGCCGGTGAGCCGCTGCCCCATGCGGACGGACTCGGGCAGCTCCTGCCCCTGCTCGACGTTGAGCCTCGGCTTGTAGTCGAAGAGGTCCATCTGCGAGGGACCGCCGGACTGGAAGAGGTAGATGACGCGCTTGGCCTTGGGGCGGCCGGTGAGATGGGGCGGGACCGTGCTGGCAGCGGCCTCGGTTTTTCCAAGGAGGCTCGCGAGCGCGATGCTGCCGAGCCCGCCGCCGAAGCAGGCGAGGGTTTCGCGACGGGTGGGGAAGGGGGGGGAGTCACGGGTCATGGGTCACGAGTCATGGGTGGGCTGCTCCTACTCTTTACTCTTACCTTCTTACTCTTACTCCTCCGATTCCGAGCAAGGAGTAAGAGTAAGGAAGTAAGAGTCTCATCGTTTCGAGATGCACTCGTCGAAATTCATCAGCGTCGAAATCAGCGTCGCCACAGCGGCGACACGGGCGGGATGGTCGGTTTGGCAGGGCGGGGAATCGCCGATGGAGAGGAGGGCTTTGGCGTCTTCGGCGCGGGTGGAGAAATGCTCCGTCTCGCTGGCGAGGAGCTTGAGGAGGACTTCGCGCTCCCGGTCGTCGGGCAGGCGGCTGGCGAGGCGGCGGAAGGCGTCGTCGATCACGCCCCGGTCGTCGGCTCCGTGCTTTTCCGCGAGCGTGGCGGCGAGGGTGCGGGCGGCTTCGGCGAACTGGGGCGAGTTCAGCATCACGAGTCCTTGCAGCGGGGAGTCGGCGCGCTCGATCTTCACTTGGCAGACATCGCGCTTCGAGGCGTTCAGGGTGATCATCAGCGGGCTGGGCGCGGTCTGGCGCATGTAGGTGTAGAGGCTGCGGCGGTAGAGCAGCCTGCCTTTGCTGGGAGGGGACGGCTTGAAGGCGTGGGCGATGTCGTAGGGGCTCACGGAGTTCCCCCCGAGTTGCTGGACGAGCAGGCCGCTGGCCGCGAGGACGTTGTCGCGCAGCATCTCCGCAGGAAGGACGGCCACCGGGTAGCGGTAGAGCAGGGTGTTCTCGGGATCGGCCGAGGCGACTTCGCCGGAGGGCACGTCGGAGCTCTGGCGGTAGGTGGAGGAAAGGACGATCTGCTTCAGCAGGCGCTTCAGATCCCAGCCGTGCTCGACGAAGTCGCGGGCGAGCCAGTCGAGCAGCTCGGGATGGGTGGGGAGACGGCCCTGGCTGCCGAAGTCCTCCGGGGTGGCGACGAGCCCGTTGAGGAAGAGCCGCTGCCAGTAGCGGTTCACCGTGACGCGGGCGGTGAGCGGGTTGGCCGGGGAGACGGTCCAGCGGGCCAGCCCGAGCCGGTTCGCCGGGGCGTCCGCAGGCGGCGGGGGCAGGAAGGCCGGGGTACCGGGCGAGACGGGTTCGCCGCGGTTCTGGTAGCCGCCGCGCTCCAGCAGGTAGCTCTGGCGCGGTTCGCCGTCGAACTCCTCCATCACCATGATCTCCTGGATCTTCTCGACGAGGGCACCGCGTTCCTGGCGCTTTGTCAGGATTTTAGAAAGCAGGTCCTTATAGTCGGGATCGGTGTGGGTCAGGTAGTGGGCGAGATCGGGGGAGAGCGTTTCGGAGTTGGCCGAGAGCGCCGCGACCTCCGCCGGGGAGAGCGTGTGCTCGTAGACGCGGAATTCGTCGACAAGGCCGTTCTTGAATCCGCTGTCTCGCATCCGTTCGCCGATCACGATGGTGTCGCTGCCTCCGCCCTCGATGCCGCGGGTGAGCTTGTCGCGGACGATTTCCACGGCGACCGGTTTGCCATCCAGATAGAGCCGCAGCCCGGCGGCACGGCTGGAGCCGTCGTAGGCGAGGGCGACGTGGCGCCACGAGCCGACGGGGAATTCCTCCTTGGCCTTCACCCGGAGGGCGTTGCCCGGTTCGTAGTGGACGAGGGCGGCGACGAGCTTGCCGTCCTCGAGCAGCAGCTCGTATCCCCGGCTGGCTGCGTCGGTCCAAGCCTTCGAGCGGCTGAAGACGACGGCCCGCTCCTTGTGGTCGGGCGTGTTCATCCAGAGCGACACGGAGAAGGGCTGGTCGCGGGAGAAGTTGCCGACCGGCAGGGTCACGGCATCGTCGCCAGTGAGCTGCACGGCGTTTCCGACTTGGCCGGGGACGACGCGGTTGTTCGGGCTGGTCTTGGCGGGATCGCCCTCGACGAGATTGGCGAAGGTGTTCTTCTCGTTCGCGTCGAAGGAGAAGGCGGCGGCCGGGGCGGGGATGGTGACGGGACCGGGATGGGCGGCGAGCCATTGCTCGAAGGCGGGCTTGGCGGCCTCGGCCCGCTTCGCGAGCTCACGTTCGAGCCGGGAGATTTCGCCCTCGAGGCGGGCGATGTCCTCCTCCTGCTTCGGGTCGGGCAGCCAGAGCGTCGGCGTAGGGACCGAGGGGGTGAAGAAGGAGTAGAGCCCCGCCTCGTCGATGTTGGCGAAGTAGGCGAAGAGTCGGTAGTAGTCCTTCGCGGTCACGGGGTCGTATTTGTGGTCGTGGCAGCGGCTGCACTCCATCGTCAGGCCGAGGAAGGCGGTGCCGTAGGTGTGGACGCGGTCAGCCACATACTCGACGCGGAACTCCTCGGGGATGCTGCCGCCCTCCACGTTCTGGGGATGGAGCCGGTTGAAGGCGGTGGCCAATTTCTGATCGCGGGTGGCGTCGGGCAGCAGGTCGCCGGCGAGTTGCCAGACGATGAACTGGTCGTAGGACAGATTCTCTTTGAAGGCGCGGATGACCCAGTCGCGCCACGGCCAGACGGTGCGGTTGCCGTCCACTTGGTAGCCGTAGCTGTCGGAGTAGCGGGCCACGTCGAGCCACTCCGCCGCAAGCCGCTCGGCGCAGGCGTCGCTGGCGAGGAGTCGGTCCACGGCCTTTTCGTAGGCGTCGGGCGAGGTGTCGGCGAGGAAGGCGTCGAGCTCCTCCACCGTCGGCGGCAGACCGGCGAGATCGAAGGAGACGCGGCGGAGCCACTTCTCGCGGCTCGTCTCGGGCGAGGGGGAGAATCCCTTTTCTTGCAGCGTTGTCAGGACGAAGGCGTCGATCTCGTTACGGATCCAGTCCGACTCGACCTGCGGCACCTCGACCTTCTCGGGGACGGGGACGAAGGACCAGTGCTCCTGGTATTCGGCACCCTCCTCGATCCAGCGATCGAGGATCGCGATCTCGGCGGGCGTCAGGCTCATTTTCGACTCCGGCGGCGGCATGATGTCGGAGGCGTCGGTGGAGTGGATGCGCCAATGCACCTCGCTGTCCTGCGGCTTCCCCGGAACGATGCCGCGCACGCCGTCGATCTCCGCAGTGGCGTGCCCGAAGGTATCGAGACGGTATTCGGACTTCGCGTTCTTCGCGTCGGGTCCGTGGCACTTGAAGCACTTGTCCGAAAGAATGGGCCGGATGTCGCGATTGAACTCCAGCTTCTGCGCGAACGCAGCGGGAGCCAAGGCGACGGAAAGGAAGATGGCGGGCAGACGCATCACAGGGAGATGTGGACAATCGCCCGCTTCTCACGCAAGTTCGCCCTCGCATGGATCGCGCGATCACGGCCTACCCGGAGACGCTCGCTTGGCTCGGGGAAACCGTTTCCGCGATGTCGGTGGACGCGGACTCCTTGCGCCGTCCCCTGCGCTGCTGCGATCTCGCGGAATGCCGGGGCACCTGCTGCCACGACGGCGTCTATCTGGATGTCGAGGAGGCCAAGGTGCTGCGGGAGGTCGTCGAGGAATCCCGCGCCGAGATCGAAGCGATGGGCTTGGAGCTGCCCGAGCGGGTGGTGGTTTACGGCTCGTGGCGGGATGAGGTTTCGGGTCCGAAGACGGCGGTGCGGCAGGAGCCGAGACACGGCGTCGTGGCGGGCTATCCGACCCATTTTCCCGAAACCGCCTGCGTCTTCCTGCTGCCCGACGCGCGCTGCGCCCTGCAAGCTCTTGCGATGAAGTGCGGGTTGCCGCCGTGGTTCTACAAACCGCTCACCTGCTGGCTGCATCCCCTCGCGATCGAAGGTGTCGTGGAGGGGCGGCCCGTTCTCGTGCTGCACGACGAGGAAAGCGATCCGCAACGTTTCCCCGACTACGACGGCTTTGTCAGCCGAACTCCTTGCGGGCGCACCTGCGCGGAGGGCGAACCGGCTTGGCGGGTGCTGGAGGAAGAACTGCGCTTTCTTGGAGAACTCGGAGGACGGGATCTGGTCGAGGAAATCGCAAGGTAGGGCGCGCGGCTCGCGCGGTCGTGAAGGGCGCTCTGGGATGGCCGTGCGCCCACCCCCGACCGGGCCGGTCGGGTCTACCCCCGGGTAGAAGCCGCCCAATCTCTCACGGCGTCCGCATTTTCGCCGCGAGCCATTTCGCGGTCTCGTCGGCGATGGTGTTGTAGCCGGCGAGGTTGGGATGGCGGTCGCCGAACCAGCCGGGGAGATGGCCGAGGATGGCGTCGAATTCGTTGTCCATGACCACGACGCGGTCGCCGATGACGCGCGGCTTCACGAGTTCTTGGTATGGCGGCGGCACCTTCTCGACGGGGAAGCGCCGGTAGTTGAGCAGGTTCGGGCCCTTCTCCAGCTCAGCCGCGTAGCGGGGATGGAGGTCGAAGACCTCAAGCCCCTCCTCCTTCGCGACACGGAGGATCAGGTCGTTGACCTCCGTCGTGGCGGCCTCGTCGGCGAAATAAGGGATCACCGTCGTCGGCACGATCTTCGCCCCCGGATGGTCGCGGCGCAGCAGGGCGATCAACTCCTTGAAATCCTTCGGGAAATTCTCGATGAAGCCCTCGCGCCGGCCCCGGTCGTTGAGCCCGTAGCGGATGAAGATCCAGTCGAGGCCGGGCAGTTTCGATGCCGCTTTCTCGTAGCGGCCCGTGTCGAGGAGGCGTCGGATGTATTCGCCGCTGAGGCCCAGGTTAATGACATGGCAGGGTTTCAGGTCGCCCTTGGCGGCGAGGAGCTGCTCGATCACCGATTCGAGATGCGGTCCCTCGGGCTTCAGGGTGCGCGGAACGATGCCTTCCGTTGTGCTGTCGCCGAGGAGGAGGATCTGGACCTTGCCCTCGTGCTCGGCGCGGAGCGAGGCGACGGCGAATGTAGCGAGGAGGAGGCAGAGAAGAGGGACGGGCGTTTTCATCCCCGTATCGTTCCGGCTCGCCCGGCTCAGGGAAAGGAAAATCCGTCCGGGGCGGGGGCCGTCATGCCGCCATCCCCCTTCTTACAAAACCGCTCGGTGGCGCAGATTTTGCTTGGATTTCCCGCCGGTCTCGTTCAATCTCATTTCCTCATGGGCTTCATTCTCGGAATCCTCTTCGGCGGCGTCGCTTGGTTCATCGTGCGCTGCGTCCTCACTGGCTTCTTCACGGTCGAGCAGAACGAGCGGGCCGTCGTCACCACCTTCGGGCGGGCGCAGCGGATCAAGGGCAAGACCACCCTCGACACCCCGCTCGCCGACCATCTCAGCGACGACCACAAGAGCCGCTACGCCTATCCGCAACTGAAGGTGATCGGCCCCGGCGGCCCCTACGTCAAGATGCCTTGGCAGAAGGTCCACAAGGTCAGCATCGCCATCGAGACCGCGAGCATCGCCTACGACCCCGAGGACCCCACCGTGAACCGGAACTGGACCGTTCTCGAAGCGGTGACGAAGGACCAGCTCAACATCGGCGTGACCGGCCAGCTCCGCTTCAAGGTGTCGGAGCGCAACCTCTACGCCTACCTCTTCGGGGTGAAGCATCCGGTCGCCCACATCATGGGCTACTTCGTTTCCATTCTGCGCGAGCGCATCGCGAACTTCCATGCGAATCACGACGACGGCGTCGGCCTCGACCAGATCGACGACGCCATTCTTGAGGGGGGCAACCCGCAGATCGAGGGCGTTTCCATCAATGACCTGCGCAAGAACCTGAACGAACTCAACGAGCAGATGAACCGCGAGTGCCTCAGCTCTTCGGCCCGTTACGGGATCGAGCTCGACGCCTCCCTCATCACCGGGATCGACCCCCCGTCCGACATCGACTCGGCCCTCGCCGCGATCAACACGGCGCACAACGAGGTCTCTGCCGACATCAGTCTCGCCCAGGCCGAGGCCGATCAGAAGATCGAGCAGTCCAAGCGCGCCGTCGAGATCCAGACCATGCGCGTCCAAGCCGAGGTCGAGCCTCTCCGCCGCGTCGCCGGGGAGCTCTTCGCCCTGAAGCAGAACGGCGGCTCCGCCTCGCTCCAGGCCTATCTCCGCAACGTGAAGCTCCAACTCTTCCGCCGCGCCCGCCGCGTCATCTCCGACAACCCTTCCCTTTCCTCATGAACTTCTTCGCCGGCGCCGCCCTCAGTTTCTTCGGCCTCCTCATCGGCCTCCCCATCCTTCTCGGGATACTCAAGTACCTCTGCTGGTTCACCACGGTGAACGAGTGCCGTTGCAAGGTCTTCGTCCTCTTCGGCAAGGTCATCGGCGTGATCTCCGAGCCGGGCCTCCACATCACCCCCTTCGCCATCGGCCCGAGCGTCCTCCTCGTGCCCTTCTTCGGGAAGGTCCGCACTCTCGACCTGCGCCTCGACCAGCGCTACCTCCGCAGCCGCGCGGTGAACTCCGAGGAGGGCACGCCCGTCGGCATCGGGGTCTGGTACGAGATGCGCGTGAGCGACCCTGTCGCCTACCTCTTTGAGAACACCGACCCCGAAGGCTCGCTGATGGCCAACGTCACGAACACCACGGTGCGCAGCCTCAGCAACATGCCCCTCGACAGCATGATGCAGAACCGCCACCACATGAGCCGCGAGGTCCGCTCCGAGGTCTCGCCGAAGTCGGAGAGCTGGGGCTACTCCCTCGGCTCCGTCTACATCCGCAAGGTGCATTTCCGCGACGCCGCGATGATCCACCAGATCGAGCAGAAGGTGGTGAACCGCCTCCGCCAAGTCACCTCCGCGATCCGCCAAGCCGGGGACAACCAAGTCGACATCATCAAATCGCGCGCCGAGCGCGAAGCTTCCATCGAGTTCGCTAAAGCCCAGGCGGTGCGCCCCCGCCTCGTCGGCGAGGCCCTTCGCGAGATCGGGCGCGATCCCGAGGTCGTCGACACCCTGTTCAATGTGCTGGAGACGCAGGAGATGGTCGCTGGCAACGGGGAGATCGTCCTCATGCCTCCGGGGGGCAGCATGCTGTCCGCTCTGGAGGCGCACCGGGACGCGGCGAGGACCCCGCCGCCGACCGGGAGGTGAGGCGGCGGAGGCAGGAGATGGAGCAGGGTTTCAACAGCGATCCCGGCCTTCTCCCGGCCTTGCTGGAGGTGTCGGGCATCGGAAAATCCTTTCCCGGCGTGCGGGCCTTGCGCGACGTGAGCTTCTCCGTTGGCAAGGGCGAGGTCGTCGCCGTGCTCGGGGAGAACGGGGCCGGGAAAAGCACCCTCATGAAAATCCTCGCGGGCGTGCAGACGCCCGACTCGGGTCTGCTGCGATTCGACGGCGAAGCGGTGAGCGTCCGTTCGGTCGCGGAGGGCCTCTCCCTCGGCATCGCCCTGATCCACCAAGAACTCAACCTCGCGACCAACCTCAGCGTGGGGGCGAACCTCTTCCTCGGTCGCGAGCCGGTGAAGCACGGCCTGATCGACGAGAAGGAGATCGCCGCGCGCTCGCGGGAGCTGCTCGGGCGCGTCGGCCTCGACCTCGACCCCGCGACCCTCGTGGGCGACCTGCCCATCGGACGCCAGCAGCTCGTCGAGATCGCCAAGGCCCTCTCCATCGACGCCCGCCTCCTCATCATGGACGAGCCGACCTCCAGCCTCTCGCAGGGAGAGACGGAGCGCCTTTTCGAAGTGGTGAAGGATCTCCGCGACAAAGGCGTCAGCATCCTCTACATCTCCCACCGCCTCGGCGAGGTCGTCGAACTGGCCGACCGCGTCGTGGTGCTGCGCGACGGGGAGAACGCGGGGGAGCTGGCCCGAGGGGAGATCACCCACGACCGCATGGTGGGCCTGATGGTCGGTCGCGATCTCTCGCAGTTCTACGCCCACGAGCCGCATTCGCCGGGCGGCGTCGCGCTCTCGGTCTCAGGCCTGCGCACATGGGCGCATCCGGCCCACGAGATTTCCTTCGAGCTCCGCGCCGGCGAGATCGTGGGCATGGCCGGGCTCGTCGGGGCGGGTCGGACGGAGGTGCTCCAGACGCTCTTCGGCATCGCGCCCATGCGTGGGGGCACCATCGCGGTGGACGGGGAGGCGAAGACAGTCGCCGATCCCCGTGCGGCCATCGCCGCGGGACTCGCCCTCGTGCCGGAGGACCGGAAGCAACAGGGTCTGATCCTCGACATGACCGTGTCCGAAAACCTCTCCCTCGCCTCCGTGTCCCGCGATCAGCGCGCGGGCTTGCTGAACTTCGCGGCGGAGCGCGAGCTCACCGGGAAGATGACCCGACGGATGCGCATCAAGACGCCTTCGCCGAGGCAGATCGTGCGTTTCCTCTCCGGCGGCAACCAGCAGAAGGTCGTGCTCGGGAAATGGCTCGCGATGAAGCCGAGGGTGCTGCTCCTCGACGAGCCGACGCGCGGCATCGACATCGGGGCGAAACGCGAGATCTACGCGCTGATGGAGGAACTGGCGCGGGAGGGCGTGGCCATTCTCTTCGTCTCCAGCGAATTGGAGGAGGTGATCGGAATGTCCGACCGCGTCCTCGTGATGCACGAAGGTCGCCTCGCCGGCGAGCTGCCCCGCGAAGCCTTGGGCGAGGAGGCCATCATGCGGCTGGCGACGGGGAAGGGAACGCCCTTGCCCGCCGCTTGAATTTTCGATGCGGGCGGCGACGCTTGCGCTCTTTTCCATGACCGCCAAAGCCTTCGCCTTCCTCCTTCTCCTCTTCCCTCTCCTCCCCCTGTCCGCCGAGGAGGCGGGCACTTGGCCCTTGGAGCGACTCCAGTCGGAGATTCCCGCCTTCCGCATCGAGGACGAGGCCGCGCCCATCCAGTCCCTGCTCTACGCCGGGGAGCCTGTCGGCGGGGAACCCACGGAAGTCTTCGCTTTCTACGCATCCCCCCGGACGCTCGGCACTGCACCGGAGGGCGCCATCTTTCCCGGCATCGTCCTCATCCACGGGGGAGGGGGCACGGCCTTTTCCGACTGGGTCTGGATGTGGGCGCAACGCGGCTACGCGGCCATTTCGATGGACTTGTCAGGGCACCGCCCGCCCGCACCGGCCTACGATGCGGCGGGCGGGAAGATTCCCGACCACGGCCATTCCAAGGAGCAGCGCGTCCGGCTCGGGAAAGGCGGCCTCGACCAAGGGCATTCCCAGAAATTCGACAGCATCGGTGGACCCATCGACGACGATTGGCCCTACCACGCCGTGGCCAGCGTGATCAAAGCCCACACCCTGCTGCGGAGCTTCCCCGGAGTCGATGCGGAGCGCACCGCCGTGACCGGGATCAGTTGGGGTGGCTACACCACCTGCCTCGTCGCCTCCCACGACGACCGGTTCAAGGCGGCCGTGCCGGTCTACGGCTGCGGCTTCCTCCACGAGGGCGAGTCCGTGCAGAAACCGGCCATCGACGCGCTCGGCGAGCGACGCGCGGCCTGGGTCGCCGCCTACGATCCCTCCTCCCATCTCGGGAAATGCCGTGTCCCCACCTTTTGGGTCAACGGCACCCACGACGTCCACTATGTCCTCGGCAGCTACGCGAAATCCTATGCCCTCGTGCAAGGCCCGCGCACCTTCCGCATCGAGCCGCGCATGAGGCACAGCCACGCCGCCGGATGGGAGCCGACCGAGATCGGGATCTACGTCGATTCTTTCCTGAAAGGCGGCGTCCCGCTCCCCGAGGTCGGGGAAATGGCGGTCGAGGGGGAAACCGTGACCGTCCCGGTGAAGTCGGCGACGAAGCTCGTCAAAGCGGAACTCCATTTCACCACCGCGACGGGGAAGCGCACCGAGCGCGAATGGTCGAACCTCCCCGCTCGGATCGAGGAGGGCCGCGTCATCGCCGCAGGACTCCCAGCGGAGGCCAACACATGGCTCGTCACGATCACCGACGAGCGCGGGGCGATGGTCACGAGCGCGGTGGGTTTGCGTTGAAATACCGCCCCGCGAGGTCGTCCATGGCGCTTTTCAATTCCGCTTCGTCGAGGAGGCGGTCGTAGACGAGGAATTCGAACCAGACGTTGCCCGTAGGGGTTTCGTCAGGATCGTCGAAGGCTCCTTTTCCGATCGCGATCCGGCCGAAGGCGGCGCCCTCGAACTCGATCGGCCCTTTTGCGACCGTTTCCTCGGAGGCCCCGGCCAGATGCGAGAGGAGGCGGTGCTCCTTCCGGTCGGGATTCCACAGGTAGGCGAGCACGCCGGGCGACCCGCCCGGCCACGGGATGGAGAGGCGGTCGTCCCTCCTCTCGACCTGTCCGCGATAGACGGCGATGACTTGGCCGTCTCCGCCCGCCACCAGTTGCACGGAGCGCCCGTCCGCGACCGGCGGCTGGATGAGGAAGAGGCGGTCGCCCCCGGCGGCGATGCGCATCGCCGCGACCAAGGTGAAGCCCCGAGGAAGGACGCCGGGATGTTTCAACATCGCCAAGGCGGAGCGGTTCGTCGTGCTCAGTCCGGGAAATTCGGCACGCAATCCAGGGATTCCCGTGCCGTCGTAGCGGTCGAAAAAGGGGAGGTGCTTGCCCTGCCCGTCGCCCTCGTCGCGGAGGAGGGACCGTTCCGTTTCGGGCGAGGCGAGATTCGCCCAAGCGGCGACGGCTTCGCCTGGCTCGGGGGGGCGGAGGTAGTCGCGGGCGAAGACACCTTTCGACGCGGAGAAGTGCGCGAAGAGACCGTCATCCACTGGCAGGGGCGGCGGTTCGGGCCGTCCGTCGTCGGCGAGCCGGGTCGGCCAAGCGAACTCTGCGGGAGGGGCGGGATCGCGAAGAAGCAGGGCGGTCGCGAGCAGGGCGGCCACCGTCCCGGAACCGCCGAGGATGAGCTTCCAAGGCAGCGGACGGGGGATAGAGGCTGGCTTCGTTGGAACTCTGGCCGCAACCGGACGGGCCGGACCCGCCGTCCGGGTGCCTGCGGGGGGGAGTGATGACGGTCGCTCCGCTCCGGCGACCGGGCCGGTTTTTCGGGTGGGCACCGGGCCGCTCGCCATTTTCAGGGTGCGGACGGGAGCTGCCCCGGCGGTCGGCCCGGCCGAGGGAGTAGAGTCCTCGCAGCCATCCTTTTCCGGCTCGTAGGGGATGCCTTTCAACGCGTCTTGGAACTGGCGCAGCGCCGTCCTCGCGTCCGCTGGCCGGTCCTCGGGATCGCGGGCGATCAGACGCATGATCCAGTCCGCCACCAGCGGCGGCAGGTCGGCGCGCCGCTCGCCGATGGGGCGGCAGCGGTGCTTGATGTGGTTCATCGAGGTTTCCGCCGGGTTGGCTCCGGTGAAGGGCGCGGTCTGCGCCAGCATGTAGTAGAAGACGCAGCCCAGCGAATAGAGGTCGGTGCGCTGGTCGAGGGGTTTCAACTCCAACTGCTCGGGAGCGATGAAGTCGATCGAGCCGAGGAAGGAACCGCGCTGGTCGAGGGTCTGCAAAGAGGGCTGCTGGCTGAACTTGGAGAGGCCGAAGTCGAGCAGCTTCACGAGGAGGCGGCCCGAGGGCGTCGTCGAAAGCATCAGGTTGCCCGGCTTGATGTCGCGGTGCAGCAGATTCAGGTCGCCCGCCGCGACGAGGGGTTCGAGACATTGCCCGGCGACGTCGCGGAAGTCGTCCCACGAGAGGGCGCGCTCCTTCACGACGTTGTGGAGGTCATCGCCCTCGACCAGTTCCATCACGACGAAGGGGCCCTCCTCGTCCTCCTCGAAGGCGAAGATCGTGACCACGTTCGGATGCTGGAAGCGGGCGAGGGCGGCGGCTTCGCGGGCGAGCGATTCGCCGGCGTCCTCGTTCAAATTCGTCTCCTCGATGGGCAGGAGGCGTTTCAAGGCGACCTCCCGGCCCATCACCGTGTCGTGGGCGCGGTGGACCGCGCTCATCCCCCCCCTGCCGATCCTTCCGTGTATCTGATAGCGTCCTGGCATTCCGATCCGGGCGCCGCAAGACCGCCCTTCCGATACTGTCGTCGTTTTCGCGCTTGATTGTCCAACGATTCCTGAGCATATCCACGAAATCGCCACCATTCCATGGCCCTCTCCACCCCCCCTCCCTCCGACGCCCTTCCACTCCTCCCCCTGCTCGGCGGGATCGAGGCGGGCGGAACGAAATACGTCTGCGCCGTGGCCTATGATCCGGCGAAGCCGCTGCTGGAGGCCCGCTTCCCCACTGGCGAGCCTAGGGAGACGGTCGCGAAAGCCGCCGCCTTCTTCCGCGAAGCCGCCGCGATCCACGGATCGATCCGCTCGCTCGGTATCGGCACCTTCGGCCCGGCGCGGATCGATCCGGCGGCCCCCGATTTCGGGACCATCCTGACCACGCCGAAAGCGGGCTGGTCGGGCTTTCCCCTCGTCGAGGAATTGAGGAAGGCCCTCGGCATGGACTTGCCCGTCGCGTTCGAGACCGACGTGAACGCCGCTGCCCTCGGCGAGTCCGTCCACGGCGCGGCGCGAGGGGTGCGGAACGTCGCCTACATCACCGTCGGCACCGGCATCGGAGGCGGGCTGCTCGGCGACGGGCGCCTCCTCCACGGACGGATGCATCCCGAGATCGGCCATCTCGCCGTACCCGATCTCGACGCGGCCTATGGCAAGGCCACGCAAGTCTGCCCCTTCCACGCGAGCTGCCTGGAAGGCCGCGCCAGCGGCCCGGCCATCGAGACCCGCTGGGGGAAGCCCGGCCACGAGCTGCCCGACGACCATCCTGCTTGGGGGCTTGAGGCGCAGTATCTCGCCATCGGCTGCCTCCAGCTCACCGCCGCTTGGTCGCCCGACCTCATCCTCCTCGGCGGCGGCGTCTCGCAAAAAAGCGGTTTGATCGATCGGGTGAGGGACGAGTTGGTGAAGCTGGCGGGCGGCTATTGGGATCTCCCGCCGATGGAGGACTATCTGAAGCTCCCCGCCCTCGACCAGCAAGCCGGCATCGTCGGGGCGCTGGAACTGGCGCGGAGGGCGCGCGGAAAGACGTCGGAGGATGCGCCAGCGCTGTAGCCGACCTCATTGAGGCCGGATCGAATGTCCATTCGACGCTCCCATTACTCCGCCCGCGCCTTAGCATGGTCGAGGAGAACCTGCTCGGCCAGCTTGACATGTCTGGCGCGAGGATTCGTGCCCCAGCCGCTGTAGGCGTCCACATAGCCCACCCACAACTCGCCGGGTTTGGCCTCCAAGAGGTAGGGATAGGTGGCGCTGCCGCGCACGACGGCGAGGGACGGCCCCCAAGTGCGACCGTCGTCGTCGGAAAGGGCCAAGTGAAGCTGCCGCCGCTGATGGACAGCGGGATTCCACGCCATGGCAAGACGGCCGTCGCCGAGACGGATGACATGGGCGGGGGAGTGGCTGCTGTTGATGCTCGTGACCTTGGCTTCGCTCCAAACGAGGCCACCGTCCTCGGAGAAGGACTCCCAGAAAAACTTGCGCGAGGTGCGGATGACCATCCACAGGCGCTTGTCCTTCAGTTCCACCACGCAGGGTTCCAGTGCGCCCTCGTGGTCGCCCGCGCCGCCGATGTCGAGGGAGTTGCTGAGCTGCCAGGTCTTGCCTCCGTCGGCGGAGACCGCGGTGCGCGAAACGAGCCGCCCCGGCTGCGCCACGTAATGCGAAAAGGGCACCACGAGACGCCCGTCGTGCGTTTCCTCCGCGCCGTTGGTGGAGCCGGTGTAGCCTTCGAAGACCATCTGCGGCTCCGTCCAGGTGCCGCCGTCGTCCGCGCTCCGCACCGTCCACAGATCGCTGCGGGTGTTGGCGGTGGGATTGCCCGTCGCCTTGTCCCAAGCGTGCTGTTTGTAGCCGAGGAAAAACAGGTGGATGACGCCGTCGCGCGTGCGATGCGCGGTGGGGTGCGCGGCGCGTCCTTGCGGCAGGCGCGTCAGTTCGCGCTCGGTCTCCCAAGTGCTGCCGCCATCCCGCGTGACGCGACCGGCGATGAAGCACTCCCCCGGCTTGCCCGCGTAGCTGGTGGGAGTGGAATAGACCGACATCACCGAGCCATCGCCCAGCTTCACCAAGGCGGGGCCCAGCACGGCGGGCCCGGCGGCGTCATGGGTGATGTCCGTGGCATGGGGGCTGACTTCGTTGATCTCGCCGCTGGGCGTCCAGACCGTGCCGGGTTTGCGGGCGAAACGAGGGTCAGCGGAGGCGAGATGCTCCACGAGCAGCTTCGCCACGAGGCGGTGTCCCGCATCGCCCGGATGCATGCCGTCGGGGCACAGCCAGCCGGGCTTGCGCTTCGGCAGTTGGTCCGCGGTTTTGAACGCGGCGTAGACATCCACCAAGTCCGCCGATTCCTCCCGCGCCAGTTCGCGCACGGCCTCCGCGTAGTCGCGCAGCAGCACGTTCATGCCGTCGGGATCTTCGGGCAGGTAAGGCGCGCTGCCGTAGAGCTTCCTCAGAGGTTCGGTCCAGGAGATGGGGTTGGGCGTCATCAGCACCACTCGCGCGCCGCTTTGCTTCACCGTGCGCAGCATTTCGCGGAGATGGTCGCGGTAGTCCTCCAAGGGAACGCGCGGCCCGGTGGCCGGCGGCTTTTTCCACACGTCCACGGCGGAGTCGTTGATGCCGAACTGCATGATCACCACTGCCGGTCGATGGGCCAGCACATCTTGGTCGAAGCGGGCTTTCGCGTTCGCTGTGGTGTTGCCGCCGATCCCGGCATTGACCACTTTCACGTCCCCGCCCTCGAAGGACAGTTCCTGGCCCAGCAGCGTGGCATACACCTCCGTTTCGCCGCGCGGGGCGGTGGTGGAGTCGCCGAAGGCCACGATGACGGGCTGGGACGCCAGCGCCGTCTGAACGGATAGCGCTGTCAACGCTGTCAAGAGCGCGAAAACCCTGGGGGATGAGGAAGGGGTCGAGGGAGCCATGTCGTGGAAGAATGCCGGATTTCGGGGAGGAAAGAAAGGCTTTTTCGGTTTTCTCTCCCGTGCTGGCATCGCCGCCGGAAGCGGCTACCTTCCGCCCATGTCGATCGAATGGCAGGTGCTGGGACGGGCGGGAGCGGACAACGCGCTCCATGTCGTGGTGGATTCGGGGCAGTCGAGGGAGAGCCTCCTCTTCGACTGCGGCGAGCGCTGCCTCGACGGCTTGCGGGCCTCGGAGATCCAAGCGGTGGCGCATCTCTGCTTCTCCCACTTCCACATGGACCACGTCGCGGGCTTCGACGGGTTTTTCCGGCTCAACTACAATCGGCCCGATTTTCCCGTCGGGGTGTGGGGGCCTCCCGGAACGGTCAAGGTGATGGAGCACCGTTTCCAAGGCTTCGTCTGGAATCTCCACACCGGGCAGCCGGGCGAATGGGTGGTGCGGGAGATCGGTCGGGAAACGATCGGCACGGCGCGTTTCTACGTCGACGAGGCCTTCGCGGCGCAAGGCCAGCCAGGCCGTCCTTGGCACCCTCCCGTGGTCCACCGGACGGAGGGCTGGAGGCTGGAAGCGCGCCTTCTCCCGCACGGTTCGATTGCCTCGGTTGCATGGCGGGTCGTGGAAGCGCCGAAGCGAAACATCGACCCGAACGCCTTGAGGAAGCTCGGCCATCTTCCGGGGCCGTGGCTGAAGGACGTGGCCGACGGAGACAAAGCGGACGGGGAACCCGTCGAAGTCGGCGGTCGTAAAGTGCCCGTGGGCGAGTTGAGGAGGGAGCTGCTGGTGACGACCCCGGGCGAGTCGATCACTTGGCTCACCGACTTCCGCGTCGAGCCGGGCACGGCGGAGTGGGACGGGCTCATCTCCTGGCTCGCCGGGACGACGACGCTGGTGTGCGAATGCCAATACCGCGCCGCCGACAAGGCGCTGGCCGAGAAGAACGCGCACATGACCACCGATCTCGTCGGACGCCTCGCCGCCGAGGCCGGGGTGGGGCGGCTCGTGCTGCAGCATCTCTCGCGGCGCTATTCGGTCGCGGAATGGCTGGCGATGCGCGACGAGGCGAAGGCGGTCTTTCCGAGGACGGAACTGCCGTGGGAGTTGAGGGAGGATCGTTGAGAGTAGAAAAGCGTTCTTCGAAGTGTTTCTCTACTCCTTTTCCTACTCGTCCTCATCCTCCTGCTCCTACTCAAAACCCGGCGAGTATGAGCAGGAGGATGAGTAAAAGTAAGAGGACAAGCAAGAAGCAGCTCGCTACGCGATCAGCTCATGGAAGACCTTCCCATGCACGTCGGTGAGGCGGTAGTCGCGACCGGCGTAGCGGTAGGTGAGCCGCTCGTGGTCGAAGCCTAGCAGATGCAGAATCGTTGCGTGCAGGTCGTGGACGTGGACGGGATTCTCCACCGCCTTGAAGCCGAAGTCGTCGGTCTTGCCGAACTGGAAGCCGCGCTTCACTCCGCCGCCGGCCATCCACATGGTGAAGCCGTGGTGGTTGTGGTCGCGGCCGAGCTTGGTGTTCGCGTCGTTCGCGCCGGGGGTGGGCAGCTCCACCGTCGGGGTGCGTCCAAATTCGCCGCCCCAGATCACGAGGGTGTCCTCGAGGAGGCCGCGCTGCTTCAGGTCGGCGAGCAGGGCCGCGATGGGCCGGTCGGCTTCGCCGGCGAGCCGTCCGTGCTCCTTGGCGATCTCGTTGTGGCTGTCCCACGGCTGCCCGGCTCCGTGCCAGACCTGGACGAAGCGCACCCCGCGCTCGACGAGGCGGCGGGCGATGAGCATCTGGCGGCCTTGCAGGGTGTCGCCGTAGAGCTCGCGCACATGGGCGGGCTCGCGCTCGAGGTTGAAGACGTCGGTGGCCTCCATCTGCATCTTGTAGGCCAGTTCAAGGGAGTGGATGCGGGCCTCGGCATCGGGATCGATGACCTGTCCGGCCACGTCCTGATGGTTCATCTGCTGGATGAGGTCGAGCTGGCGGCGCTGTAGGTCCATCGACATGCGCGGGTTGCGGATGTCGGGAATCAGCTTGGCGAGCTGCGTGTTCTTCGTGTCGATATGCGCACCCTGGTAGGCACCGGGGAGGAAGGCGGAGCGCCAGTTCTGCGTCTCGACGATGGGGACACCGCCGGGGCAGAGGGAGACGAAGCCGGGGAGGTTCTCGTTCTCCGTGCCGAGGCCGTAGGTGACCCAGCTCCCGACGCTGGGGCGCACGAGGTTGATGCGCTCGGCCCCTGTGTTCATCAGCATCAGGGAGGGCTCGTGGTTCGGCACGTTGGCGTGCATCGAGTTGATGATGCAGAGCTCGTCGACCATGTCGGAGACCATGGGGAAAAGGTCGCTCGCCCAGATGCCGGACTGGCCGCGCTGGCGGAACTCGAAGGGCGACTTCATCAGCGTGCCGGTCTTCCGCTCGGTGCGGAGCTGCTCGCCGGGCATCTCCTTGCCGTCGTATTTGGCCAGCTCGGGCTTGTAGTCGAAGGAATCGACGTGCGAGGGACCGCCGTTGGCGAAGATGTGGATGACGCGCTTGGCGCGGGCGGGGAAGTGCGTCTTTCCGGGCGAGAGCGGGTTGAGGGAACGCTCCGCGCCGTTGAGCTGGGAGAGCAGCGGCCCGAGACCGAGGGCGCCCATGCCCATGCCGGCGCGGTGGAGGAAGCTTCTGCGGGAACAGGGTGTATTCATGTTCTTCGTTCTTGGTTCTTCGTTCCTCGTTTTCAGTCGATGAAAAGGAATCGGTTGGTGTTCAGCAGCGCGTGGGCGTAGGCACCCCAGGTCGAGGCGGGGGTGGCGGGGCCGGAGTAGGATTCGGCCATGCCCCAGCGGGGCCAGCGTCCGTCGAGGTCAGTAATTTGGGGATTCCACTTCACCGAGTCGAAAGAGGAGTTGTTCTCGTGCGGGTCGACGATGAAGTAGAGGCATTCGTGCTTCGCCAGCCTCACCTCGGGGAGGTTCACGGGCAGCTTGTCCTTCGAGGGATCGAGGACCTGGTCGAAGATGACGCCGCCTGCGGTCGTGGCGACCTTCACGCGCACGCCGTTGCCCTTGCCGACGTTCGGGCGGAGGAGCTCGCCGCTGACGGAGACGCGGAGATTCTCCGGCGCTCGCCATTCGTAGATGGCGCTCTCCTTCGCGGTGTAGCCGGAATGGGTGCTGCCGTTGGCGTCCGCGTAGAGGTAGCTGAGCGGGTTGTCCTTCAGCGGCCGTTCGGTGCCGACCTGCCAGACGTTCTTCACCCAGTGCTCGAAGGGATGGAAGACGACCTTGCCCGTCGCCGGATCGATGTCGCCCCAGCCGTAGCTCCATTCGGTGTTGGTCTGGCGCTTGCCCCTCGCGGCGGTCTCGCTGCCGAAGACGGCGACAAAGCTCTCGGCGAGCTGGCGGTCGGACTCGGAGGGATCCCGCGCGAAGACGGCGCGGTGGAGCGCGGCGATGCGGTCCGCCTCGCCCTCCGTCCTCTTCGCGAGGATCTCGGCCTGGTCCATGACGAAGTCGTTGTTCAGGGTGAAGAGCGCCTGCATCGGGATGGTCGTGGAGGGACGCTTGCCCGTGGTCTCCTGCGGATTGGAGAAGTCGAAGTTGCGGAAGGCGGGGTTCAGGTTCTGCCGGTCGATGAAGGCGTAGACGGAGCGGCGGTTCTTGTATCCCGGAGCGAGGATCTCGACGGGACGCCCGTGCATCTCGTTGCTGAGGTTGCCGACGACGTCGAGCATGCCGTCGCGCATCTGCTCGAACTCGAGGCGCTTTGCCTTGTATCTCCAGAGGAGGCGATTCTCCGCGTCGGCGAGCATGTTCTCCGTCGCCTTGGGATTCCGGGACTGCTGCCGCCAGGTCTCGGAGGTGAGGATGAGGCGGTGCAGCTTCTTCACCGAATGGCCGTTCTCGACGAACCAGTGCGCGAGCCAGTCGAGCAGCTCGGGATGGTCGGGCTTCTCGCCCATCAGACCGAAGTCGTCGATGCTCCGCACGATGCCCTCGCCGAAGTGCCACATCCAGACGCGGTTGACGAGATTGCGCGCGGTGAGCGGATTGCCGGGGCGCACGATCTCGCGGGCCATCTCGAGGCGGCCGCTGCCGGTCTCGAAGGGCTTCGGCTCGCCCTCGGAGGCGATGGAGAGGAACTGGCGCGGGGCCAGCTCGCCGGGGCGTCCGGGATTGCCGCGGATGAAGACGTGCTGGTTCGCCGGCTTGTCGCGGTCGCGCAGGACGATGGCCTTGTCGGGCTCCATGCCGGAGTCGGCGATGAACTTGTCGCGCTCGCCCTCGAGGTTGGTCAGCTTGCGGCGGTGCTCCGTGGGAACCTTGCCCAGCAGAGCGCCGGGATTCGAGGCGAGCTCGGGATGCTCCTCCTTCGCCTTTTCGAGGTGGGGATTGATGAAGTCGTCGATCTTCTTCTGCTTCTCGGCGAGGCCCTTGAGATACTCGTCGTATTCCGGCCCCAGCTTCGGCTCGCCGATGGTCGGCGTGTCGGTGGTGAGGGAGTTCAGGAAGATGCCGTAGAGGCTGTAGTATTCCTTCGTCGAGACGGGGTCGAACTTGTGGTCGTGGCACCTCGCGCAGGAGACGGTCAGGGCCATCGTCCCGCGGAAGGTGGTGTCGATGCGGTCGTCGAGGATGTCGCCCTGGCTGCCGTTCTTGCTCAGGGAGAGGAAGCCGAGCGCGGCGAGGTGGCGCTTGTCGGGGCCGTTCGCATCGACGAGTTGCTCGCCGGCGAGCTGATAGAGGAGGAACTGGTCGTAGGGGATGTCCTCGTTGAAGGCCTTGATGAGCCAGTCGCGGTAGGTGTAGCTGTAGATGAAGCGCCGCTCGCGTCCCGCACCCTCGTAGCCCTTCGTGTCGGCGTAGCGGGCCACGTCCATCCAGAGGCGTGCCCAGCGCTCGCCGTAGTGCGGCGAGGCGAGGAGATGGTCCACGAGAGCGGCGTAGGCCTCGTCGTCGGAGCGCGGATCGTCGACGAAGCGCTTCAGCTCCTCGTATTTCGGCGGCAGGCCGAGCAGGTCGAAGTGGAGACGGCGGTAGAGCGTGGCGCGGTCGGCGCGGGGCGCGGGCGCGACTCCGGCGGCGGCCTGCGCCTTGTGGACGAAATAGTCGATGGGGTGTTCCGCGTCGGCGGGCAGTGGACCAGGCTTCACTGGCTGGAAGGACCAGTGCTGGCGCGGATCGCCGAGACCGTCCAGCTTCGCCTCGGCAGGCCAGGGCAGGCCCATGCCAATCCATTCGACGAGGACGGCGACGGCCTCGCCCGACAGCTTGTCGCCCTTTTCCGGCATCGCGGGGATGCCCTTTTCGCCGGAGTGCGAGACGGCACGGATCAGAACGCTCTTCGCCGGATCCGCCAGATCGACGACCTTGCGGTAGTCGCTGCCCTTGAGCCAGCCCTCGCGGTGGTTCAGTTGCAGGCCGACCTGCGCCTTCGTGCCCGTGTGGCAGTCGAGGCAACTCTCCGCGAGCATGGGGCGGACCTTCTTCTCGAAGAACTCGATCTGCGCCGGGGCGAAGGCGGGCGCAGCCTCCTCCGCCGCCAGCAGGGTGGCAAGGGAGGCCGGGGCCAAGGCGAGGAGGGAAAGCCGGGTTGTGATGGGTCCAATCATCCGAGTCTAAGGTGCTCCACGACCGGTCCAGCCGCAATCTGCGTTATCGCGCTCCATATTCGATGGCCAGAAAGAGCTTTGGGGAGGTTTGGAAGGGATCGCAGTCGCTCTTGAGGACCGGAGTTTGACGGGGCGATTCGTGTTCATCCGTGTCATTCGTGGTCCAAATCAAATTCTCGCGAGTCGGCACCAGCGGTGTTGTCGGTGCTGCGGGGCTTGGGGAGGAGTTTTAGCCACGAATGACACGGATGAACACGAATCGATCCGCCGTTCTGGTTTGAGGCTTGTGCCCATTGGCGTTGATCGGAAAATAGAGCCCCAATCTCCACAAACCTCCCGAAAAGGAACGAACAACCCGGTTGGCCAGCGCAGGAAAAACCCCCGTAAAACCTGCTAAAAGACTTGTGGCCAACCGGGTTGCCGTTTTGGTTTCAACCCTTTGTCATCAGGTCTGGGACCCTCTGACAAAAGCATAAAAAGCAGCCCGCGTGCCAAGCCCGATCCCAAAGAGAGAGAAATGAACGATTTTCCGAACGAATCCTTCCGCATCCGTCCGGCCGCCCCGGAGGACGTTCCCGCGCTGCTCGCGATGGTGCGTGAACTGGCCGAATTCGAGCATCTCTCCCATCAAGTCGTCGCGACCGAGGCGGACTATCGCGAGAGCCTCTTCGGCGAACGGCCCGCCGCCGAGGCCTTGATCGCCGAAGCGGGTGGCGAGGTGGTCGGCTACGCGATCTTCTTCGCGACCTTCTCCACCTTCCTCGGTCGAGCCGGCGTCTGGCTCGAGGATCTCTACGTGCGTCCGCCGCATCGGGGGAGGGGATTCGGAAAGGCGCTGCTCAAGTCCGTCGGTGCCATCGCCCGCGAGCGCGGGGCGGGCCGCTACGAGTGGAGCGTCCTCGACTGGAACCAAAAGGCGATCGATCTCTACGAGCGGGTCGGAGGTGAAATCCTCCGTGAATGGCGCATCGTGCGTCTGGATCGCGAGCGCCTCCGCGACCTTTCCGAACGATGAGCATCGCCGACAACCTCGCCCAAGTCCGCGCCAACCTCGCCGCCGCCGGGCGCGCTGCCGGGCGCGATCCCGCGTCGGTCGCCCTCGTCGCCGTCTCGAAAACTTGGCCCGCCTCCGACGTGGCCGAGGCGGCGGAGGCCGGGCAGCGGGTCTTCGGGGAGAACAAGGTGCAGGAACTCCTCGCCAAGGCACCCGAAGCGCCCGCCGGGTTGGAATGGCATCTCATCGGGCATTTGCAGAGCAACAAGGTCCGCAAGGTCCTGCCCGCCTGCGCCCTGATCCACAGCGTCGATTCGGTCGATCTCGCGAGACAGATCAGCCGGGTCGCGGGGGAGCTTGGGAGGCTTGTCAGGGTGCTTCTGCAAGTGAATGTTGCGAGCGACGAGGCGAAGTTCGGTTTCCCCGTCGCGGTGGTGAGGCGCGAGTTCGCTGCCCTCGCCGCGCTGCCGAATCTGGAAATCCGCGGGTTCATGACCGTGCCGCCCTACGACGAGGACGTGGAGCGGACGCGTCCGCATTTCGCCGCGCTGCGCCATCTCCGCGACGAACTGGAGCGCGAGCATGGCCACGCCCTGCCCGAATTGTCGATGGGCATGAGCCACGACTTTCGCGTCGCCATCGAGGAGGGCGCGACGATGGTGCGCGTAGGGTCTTCGATTTTCGGGCGGAGGGGGTGATCCGAGCTTCCGTGGGCCTTCCAACCCGAGTCCCGCCTCACGCCCCCAGCACCGCCACCGGATATTGCCGGATCGTCGCATCCCGCGTCACCATTACCAGCCCCTCGACCAGCGCTTGTGCGATCAGCAGTCGGTCGAAGGGATCCTCGTGCAGCGGCGGCAGGGTCAGCGACTTCGCCGCGTGTTCGACGGTGACGGTGAGCGGGCTGAAGCCATCGGCGACGAGGACGTCGGCGAAGTCGTGCGGCATCAGGAGCTTGCCTTTGCGGATCTTCAAGCCCAGCTCCCAGACGCTGGCGGCGCTGAAATAGACCTCGTTCGCCGGGTCGGTGATGGCCTCGCGGGCCGCGGGCGCGAGGGAGGTGGGATGGCCCAGCCACCAGACGAGGGCGCAACTGTCCGCGAGCAACCTCATTCCGGCGATCCTTCGGCGACCATCAGGGGAGTAGCCGATGCAATGGCATGGTAAAGCGGTGCCGCGATGGACTCGTCCAGTTCGCCGCCTTCCCAGCAATCGGGGGCCTCCTCGATCTGCCCGGCGAACTGTCCTCCGCAGCGCGCCACGCCGGGAGCGCGGAAGGGAACGAGGCGAACGAGCGGTTTCCCGGCCTTGGCCAGCACGACCTCCTCGCCCGCGACGACTTCGTCAACCAGTCGGGAAAGGTGGGTTTTAGCTGCTTGGATGTTGATCGTTTTCATCGGAAGCAAAACTAGACTAAACCAAGTCTGGTCTGTTTTCAAGTTGCGTTTTGTCACTGCCTTTTTCTTTTCCCGGCCCGCCATCCGTCCGCGACCACGGCGGCGATGATGACCAGACCGGTCACGAGCAGCTTCACCGGTTCGGAGGCGCCGATCTGGTTGAGGCCGGCGCCGAGGGTGGCGATGATGAGAACCCCGAGGAAACTGCCGACGACGGAGCCCCGTCCGCCCATCAGGCTGGTGCCACCGACGACCACGGCGGCGATGGCGGAAAGCTCGAACCCGGTTCCGGCGTTCGGATCGACCGCTCCCATCTTCGAGCTGTCGAAGGCGGCGGCGAGCGCGGCGAGGGCGCCAGCGATGACGAAGACGGCGACGCGGACGGGGCGGGTGCGGATGCCCGAGTAGGTCGCGGCCTCCTCGTTCGCCCCGACGACGAGGACGTGGCGTCCGAAGACGGTGCGACGCAGGACGAACTGTCCCGCCGCGACGAGGAGCACGGCGACAAGGATGGCGGGGGAGAGGCCGAGGCCGGGGAGCGGCGCGCCGAGCCATTCGACCGGCTTGCCGAGGTAGCGCGTCTGCGATCCGGTGGCGAGGTAGGCGAGGCCGCGGGCGATCTGCATCATGCCGAGGGTGACGATGAAGCTGGGCACGCCGAAGCGCACGGTGACGAAGCCGTTGGCCCATCCGCAGGCCGCCCCGGCGAGCGTGGCGATGGGGAGGGCGAGGGGGAGGGGCAGCTTCGCGTCGGCCATGGCGAGGCCGAGGACGGCTCCGGCGAAGGCCATCGTCGAACCGACGGAGAGATCGATCCCGCCGGTGAGGATGACGAAGGTCATGCCCACGGCGAGCACGGTGAGGGCGGGGACTTGGTTCGCGATCTGTTGGAAGGTGGCGGCGGAGAGGAAATTCCTCCCGAGGAGGCCGAAGATGAGGACGAGGCCCGCGAGCACGCCGACGAGGCCGAACGATTCCCCGAGGCGGAGTCCGAAGCGAGGGCGGGGAGGCGCGGAGCTCATGGCAGTTGCGCCTTGGTCACGAGATCGACGGGCGTCTTGCGGTCTTCAGGCGCGGTTTCGCCTTTCAGGATGGACAGGGCCGCCTCGATCCCGTAGACGGCGAGCCGGTCGCCGTGCTGGTCGGCGGTGGCGAGGACGCGTCCGTCGCGGATGAGGTCCCGTACCGCGCTGATGTTGTCAAAGCCGACGAGGCGCACCTGCCCCTCCTTTCCGCCCGCCTTCACCGCGGCGGCGGCGCCGAGGGCCATGCTGTCGTTGCTCGCGAGGATGGCGGCGAGGTCGGGATGGCTCGTGAGGATGGCGGCGGTGACGGCGTTGGCTTTCTCCATCTCCCACGAGGCGCTTTGCACGGAGACGACGTCGGCCCCGGCGACCTGCATCGCCTCCTCGAAGCCGGCGCGGCGTTGTTGGGCGTTGAAGGCGGTGGGGACGCCCTCGAGGATGGCGACTTTGGCTCCGGGCTGGAGCTGCTTGGCCAGTTCTTCGCCGACGAGGCGGGCACCTTCGCGGTTGTCGGGTCCGACGAAGGGGATGGCGGCCCCGGCTTGGGCGAGCACCTCGTGGTCGAGACGGTTGTCGATGTTCACCACGACGATGCCGGCGTCCTGAGCGCGTTTCAGCACGGGGACGAGGGCCTTGGAGTCGGCGGGCGCGATGACGATGGCCTCGACGCCCCGGGCGATCATCTGCTCGACGAGGGCGACCTGCTGGGCGAGGTCGGTCTCGTTGCGGATGCCGTTGACGACGAGGTCGAAGGCGTCTGCGTTCTGCGTTTGATAGGCTTCGGCACCTTCGGCCATGGTTTTGAAAAACTCGTTGGCGAGCGACTTCATGACGAGGGCGACCTCGGGTTTGCCGGGCGTCTTGGGGTCGCTCTTGCAGGAGACGAAACAGGCGAGGGCGATGGCCGCGAGGAGGTGGGGGAGGACGGGGATTCTCATGGGGGCGGGGGAATGGTGGCAAAAGCGGAGGCCCGACGCGAGTCTTTTTTCGGGGCGCGTTTCACGCTTCCCCTCGGAAGACCTTCGCGAGATAGGCGCGAAAGGAGGGCGCGAAGAACTCCTCGTCCGAGCCGAAGCACTCGTAGCGGTAGATCGAGGGGCTGTGTCCGAGCGAGAGCAGATAGAAATGCGTCGCGCTTTCCCCGAAGCGGAGCCAAGGATGGGAGCAGGCGCAGTCGTCGTCGAGGAATTCCCAACGCGCGAGGGGCAGCACCGGCCAGATCAGCCCACGCGCCGCCTCAAGCCCGTCGGATTGGGCGAGGTAAGAGCGGATTTCCTCGGGGATGTCGGTGCCGTGCCCGCGCTCCCAATCCTCAAGGCGGTCGGACGGCACAGGCGGGAAGAAGGAGGCGTCGATCTTCGCGGCGCGGGCCTCGGGGCCCTCGGTGAGGGCGATGATGTCGGCTTTCCAAGACGGGAGCATCCCCGTAATTTGCCGACGCGGTGCGGATGCGCAAGGGCGGCGGAGGTCAGCGGTTGAAGCTCAACTGGCCAATCTCGACGAGGGTGCCGTAGACTTTCGTGGTTGCGGAGTGGCCTTCGAGAACGTGGAATTCGTCGAAGAGGGAGATGCCGTTCGGGGTGCTGTTCCCGAACTCGAGCTGGAAGCGGTATTGAATTCCGTTGAAATCGAGGATCTGGCTTGCGACGGGATTGGCGAGGCGGACATAGTCGGCGTCGGCCCAAGGGTTGTTCAGATCGTTCTGGTTGACCACGTTGATCAGTTCGAAGTCGAAAGCGAAGGAGGCTTTCTGGGAAACCCCGTTCATCAGGAAGGTGAGGTCGGTGGAGAAGGAGACGGTGTTCGCTCCAGTGCCCGAGATGATCGTGCCGTTGTAGTAGGTGAGGCCGCCGAGTTCGAACCGCTCGTCCGAGGTGATCCCGTTGAAGCTGCTGCCTGCGAACTCCAGCGAACTCTGCTTGAGGCTTTCCAGCAGAACGCCGGATGCGAGCTTTTCGCCGGGGAGGAGGTAGTCGCGTCCCCAAGCGAAGTGGTTGGAGACGCCTCCGGGAAGGAGGCTGGTGATCATGTTGTTCTCCCCGATCGGATTCGAGAAGCTGCCCGCCACCGTCCCGGTGATGGAGGCTACCTCGACCCCGAGGGTGCGGAGCGTCGCGGTGCTGGCGAGGTAGTTGGGATCGACGGGCATGGCGCGCGCTTGGACGAAAGCTCCGGAAGGGTGGCTGTCGCGGTTCAGGGTGAAAGGTCCGGAGTAGGACCTCCAAGGACCGTCGCCGATGCGGTATTCGAGGCGGGAGATCGAGGTGGAGTTGACATCCGTGAGGGTGACGGTGAGTTCACGGTCGACGAAGAGGCCGAACTTGGGTCGGCTCGGCGTGATCACCGGGGGGAGCAGGCCGACGGGGAGGGCGGTGTAATTTTGGTCGGCGCGGGGGCTGTTGCGGTAGAGGCTGCTCGTGGCGATGGCTTGGGCGGCGACGACGGATCCGGGGGCGACCCGGATGGAGCTCGTATAGAGCAGCCAGTTCCCGAAGTTGACGGAGTAGTAGAGATCGGAGGAGCCGACCGGGTTCGGGTTGTGGAGGGAGAGAGGCAGGTCGAAGGAGGTGATCGGATAGGCCCCGGTGGCTAGGGAGAAACCCGGAGGTGCCAGCAGTGTGGTCGGGCTGGCGGGAGGGGCGGCGGGCAGGGCCGCCGGGGGCGGCGACGAGTCGGGAATCTCGCCGACGGGGATGTCGGACGGGCCTGAAAGGACCGGGGCGACGGCATCCGTGTAGTCCCACACCCAAGTGCTCTCCCCTGCATAGAGGAAGGGCGTTTTCGACTCCGGGCCCTCGGTCTCCGGTCCTGCGGCTGGAAGGGCAGGCGCGGAATCGGAGAGGACGAAGCCCTTGATCCCGCCTCCTGCGCCGGATTCGACCAGCACGAAGCGCTGGCTCCCCGCCCTCCAGTAGGCTCGCAGACCACCGCGTGCCGCCTCCTCGGCGGTCTGATAGGTGAACGAAAGGCGCTCGTCGATTTTGGAGCCGCCCAAGCCGGGAAGGCGGGAGGCGTTTGCGAACTTCCGTTTCATCAAGGAGAGGACTTCCTCGGGACTTTCCGCCCCGGACAGGTCGCCGCCCGAGGCGATGTAGGCAGCGACGCTGCGGTTCAAGGTCTCCACATCGGAGTAAAGCTTCTGCTCACGGGTTTTGCTGACCACATGCGAGGTCGTGATCGTGCCGATGGTCGCAAGCACGCCGACCATCGCGACGGTGATGAGCATCTCCGCGAGGGAGAATCCACGATGGAGTTGTTGGGACATTTGAATATAAATACAATAATTTCCATATCTTATCAAGAAATACTTTTGTGGATTTTTAAAAAACCGAGACTTGCGTTCAACCGCTGAATTTCCAAGATCTCCCGGCGACGGCGGAAGCATCGAATCGCTTGCGGTTCCGCCGCCTTTGTGGCGTAATACCAGCATGAAACTCCCGTTCGCCTCCGTGTTGGCTATCCTCGCTATGTTCGCCGCGCCTTCGCTTCGCTCCCAGACGCCGAATCCCGATGGAGAGGAGCCGGGACTCAAGGGATTCTGGGAAGTCGTCACCGTCAGCGGGCGTTTCGTCGCCCGGCTCGACCAGATCAGCTCGGTGAGCGAGCAGGAGTATCTGATCGACGGGACGGTGCGCGTCTTCGAATGCACCGTGGATACCAATGGTGGGCAGACGGCGCGTTTCTACTATCTCGAACCGGTCACCGAAGGCTCCTCCATCACGACCGGCAGCGCGACGCTGGAGCGGATCAAGAGCCTCGCCGACAAAGTCGGGGACAAGACCGGCGTCGGCGATCCCGACGCGGTGGTGACGAAGCACTACCCCGACACCACCCACGCGAAGACCAGCGAATACCGGGTCAAGAACAAGGTGACGATCGGCCAGATCTACGACCACATCCGCCGGGTCTGGGCGGAGGAGCGCGGCAATGGAGGGCAGAACCGGCTCGTCATCCGTAATGGTTGAGGAGTTGAGAGTCGGTAGTTGAGGGTTGAGAGTGGATAGACTCGAAACCGACGAGCTTGGTTGCCGGTGAAGCCGCTCATTTCCTCCCATTCAACTCTCAGCCCTCGACTCTCAACTCCCATGAAATACAAAGAGATTCCCCACACCGACCTGCGCGTCAGCCTCATCGGCCTCGGCACGATGACTTGGGGCGAGCAGAACACCGAGGCCGAGGGGCACGGGCAGATGGACTACGCCTTGGAGCGGGGCGTGAATTTCTTCGACACCGCCGAGATGTATCCGGTGCCTCCGCGCCCCGAGACCTGCCACGAGACCGAGCGCATCATCGGCACCTGGTTCGCCGCGCGGGGGACGCGCGACCGGGTGATCCTCGCGACCAAGGCCGTCGGCCCCGGCCCCCACGTCACCCATGTGCGCGAGGGCAACCGCCACGACCGCGCCAACCTCGCCGCCGCGCTGGATGGCAGTCTGCGGCGTCTACAAACCGACTACATCGACCTCTACCAGCTCCACTGGCCGGACCGCCCCGTGCCCCTCTTCGGCAAGCGCGACTACGTGCCGACGACCCAGGAGAGTGTACCCATCGAGGAGACCCTGTCCATCCTCGCCGACTTCGTCGCGCAGGGGAAGGTGCGCCACATCGGGCTTTCCAACGAGACCCCGTGGGGGACGATGCGCTTCCTCGAGCTCGCGCGGGATGGGAGGCTGCCCCGTACGGTCACGATCCAGAACTCCTACAACCTGCTGAACCGCACATTCGACGGCGGCCTCTCTGAGATCTGCCACGAAGAGGGGCTGCGCCTACTCGCCTATTCGCCGCTCGCTTTTGGGCGTTTGTCAGGCAAATACCGGGGTGGGCGGCGTCCCGAGGGTGCGAGGCTGACCTTGTTCGAGCGCTTCGCCCGCTACAGCGGCCCCAACGCCGACGCGGCCATCGAGGAGTATGCGAAGATCGCGGACGAATCCGGGCTCGACTTCGCCCAGATGAGCCTCGCTTGGATCAACCAGCGCCCCCACGTCGCGAGCAACCTGATCGGGGCGACGACGATGGAGCAACTGAAGTCGAATATCGACAGCGCCGATCTCGATTTGTCCCCGGACCTGCTCACCGCGATCGAAGTGGTGCATCGCCGCTATCCGAATCCGTGCCCGTGAGGGGCGCGGAGCCGCCGTAAAAGGTGAAAGGTCACAGAAAGCGGCGCGATGCGCCGGAAGAAGTGGGGAGAGCGGGCGCTTCTGCCCGAAACTGGACCGAAGGCAGCGGAAAAACCTCGAACAACGCGTCAGCGTTGTAGCCGACCTCAGTGAGGCCGGATCGCAGCGGGGGGCATCCTGCGGATCGAGACTTCATGGGCGGCTTCCGCCTCCTCCTCGAAACGCAGTAACCGCCTTCCCACAAAGTAGCCCAGGTTTTCGCTCCGCGTAACCTGGGTCCACCGGGTTTGGGAACCCCGGCTTAGCCGGAGGCAAAAGCCGAGCTACTTTCCCGCCCACGACGGCTCGGCGGGGACGCTTCGCCCCACCTGTCCACTTTGCTGGAAACGCGCCATGGGGAGAAGCTCCCGCGATTTTCTCTACCATGTCGCAGTGACTGCTCACTGCGCCACGAACTTCGTCAACAACCCCTTCTCCCGCGCTGTCCTCATCACGCGGACGAAAAGCCATCCGGCGAGGGCGAGGTAGACCGCGTTCAAGCCCGTGGCCATCGCGAGATCGTTCCACGAGACGACGCCGTCCTTGAGACCGTCGCGCATGCCCTCGAAGATGTGCGAGCAGGGAATCCACTGCGAGATCCACTGGATCGCTGGCGGGAGCGAGGCGACGGGATAGTAGACCGCCGCGAAGGGTTGGATGAAGAAGGGCACGGCCCAGGCCAAGGTCTCCGCCGCCGGGCCCCAGCGCACGATCAGCGCGGTGGAGATCATGCCCAGCGACCAGCCAAAGACGAGCAGGTTGAAGACGAAGGGCAGCAGAGACCAGTTCAGCTCGAAGAGGTTGAAGGAGTAGAGGACGATGGCCAGCACGGCGAGCAGCAGCGAGGTCACGGCGGCACGCAGGAAACCGATGACGTAGGTTGAGACGAGATAGTCGGCGTTCGTCACCGGGGCGGAGAAGACGTTGAGGAGGTTCCTCGACCACACGTCCTCGAGGAAATAGAGGGCCACGCCCTGCTGCGCGCGGAAAAGGATGTCCCAGAGGATGACCGCCCCGATGAGGAAGGTGATCTGGTAGGGGAAGCTGTCGCCCGTGTGCTTTTGCAGGAAGACGGTCAGGTAGCCCCACACGAGCAGGTCCACGAGCGGCCAGAAGACGAGCTCGACGAGGCGCACCGGGGTGCGCGTGTAGAGGTAGAGATTGCGCAGGACGAGCGCTTGGATCGTCGAGAAAGTCATGTCGTCGCGTCGGGTTCGCCCTTCCCCTCGCCCGATTCGATCTCCCCGCCCCGGGCGACGCGGATGAAGAGGGATTCGAGGGATTGCTCGTTGGAATGGCTCAGGATCTCCGCCGCCGTGCCGGTGAAGAGGATGCGGCCTTTGTGCATGAAGACGACGCGGTCGCAGACTTCCTCGACGTCGCGCATGTTGTGCGAGGTGTAGAGGATGCTGGTGCCGTCCTCCTCGCGGATGCGCTTGGTCACGGTGCGGACTTTGTCGGCGATGTCGGGGTCGAGGCTGGCGGTCGGCTCGTCGAGGAGGAGCAGCTCGGGCTTGTTGAGGAGCGCCTTGCAGAGGTTGAGTCGCGTCGATTCTCCGGCGGAGAGATGGCCCGAGACGCGGTCCTTCAGGTGGCGGATCTCCAGCAGATCGAGCACCTCGTCGATGCGCCGTTTCAGATTGGGGACGCGGTAGATCTTGCCGAAGACGGTCAGGTTCTGCCAGACGCGCAGGTTCCCCGGTAGCTGCGTGTAGGTGCTGCAGAAGTTCATGCGGCGGAGGATCGCGATGCGCTCGCGGGCGAGATCCTTGCCGAAAACGCGGATCGTCCCCGAGGTCGGGGTGACGATGCCGAGGATCATGTTGATCGCCGTCGTCTTGCCCGCCCCGTTCGCCCCGAGCAGGCCGAGGATCTCGCCGCGCCGCAGCTCGAAGGAGATGTTGTCCACGGGCCGGACGGCACCGAAGTCCTTTACCAGATCGGTCGCTTCGAGAACGGGGGAGGCCATGGGGAAGCGGGGACGGTGGACGCGGGAGGCGTCGTGGTCAAACGGCGAGATGGGGGCGCCAAGCGGAGCCGCGCCTCATCCTCTCACCTGCCCGCTGCCGAAGGCGAGGTATTTGTAGCTGCACAGCTCCTCCAAGGCCATCGGCCCGCGGGCGTGGAGCTTGTCGGTGCTGATCCCGATCTCCGCGCCGAAGCCGAACTCGCCGCCGTCGGCGAAGCGGGTCGAGGCGTTCCAGAAGACGCAGGCGCTGTCCACCTCAAGCTGGAATTTCGCCGCCGCCGCCTCGTCCGCGGTGACGATGGTGTCGGTGTGGTGCGAGCCGTAGCGGTTGATGTGGGCGATGGCGTCGTCGAGGCCGTCGACGATCTTCGCCGCGAGGATGGTGTCGAGGTATTCCGTGGTCCAGTCGGACTCGGTCGCGGGGACGACGGGGACCGATCCCGCCAGCTTCGCAAACTCCTCGTCGCCGCGCAGTTCGACGCATTTCGCCGCGAGGGTCGCGGCGATGCGGGGGACGAAGGACGAAGCGATCCCACGATGCACGAGCAGGGTCTCGGCGGCATTGCAGACCGAGGGTTTCTGGACTTTCGCGTTCACGGTGATGGCCTCGGCCATGTCGAAATCGGCGGTCTCGTCCACATAGACGTGGCAGATGCCGTCGTAGTGCTTGATCACCGGCATCCGCGCCATGCCCACGACCGCCTCGATGAGGCCGGCCCCGCCGCGCGGGATGATGAGGTCGAGCCAGCGGTCCATTTCGCAGAGGTGGCGCACGCTCTCGCGGTCGGTGAAGGGGATGAGTTGGATGCTGTGGTCGGGCAGCCCGGCGGGAGCCCCGCCCTCCTGCAAGGCGGCGGCGATGGCGCGGTTCGAGTGGATCGCCTCCTTCCCGCCGCGCAGGATGGTGGCGTTCCCGGTCTTGAAGCAGAGCACGGCGGCGTCGGCGGTGACGTTGGGACGGCTTTCGAAAATGATGCCGATGACGCCGATGGGGGTGCGCTTCTTCTGAAGGCGGAGTCCGTTCGGCCTCGTCCATTCGCGCAGCACCTCGCCGACGGGATCGTGCAAGGCGGCGACCTCGCGGACGCCTTGCGCCATCGCCGCGATCCGCGCGGAGTCGAGGCGGAGGCGGTCCTGCATCGTGGCGCTCAGCCCGGCCTCGGCCGCGGCGGCGAGGTCGAGGGCGTTGGCTTCCAAAATCTCCGGCTCGCGCGCGACGAGGGCCTCGGCCATGGCGAGGAGGACGGCGTCCTTCCTCTCCGTGGGGAGCTTGGCGAGGGCGTGGGCGGCGGCGCGGGCGCGTTCGCCCATGGCGCGCACTTCGCGGGCGATGTCTTCGGAAGTCATGGTCAGGGGACGGTGGTCGTGGCGGTCGGGGCCTTGGCGCGGAAACGGGTCGCGACGCCTCCACCGCCGACGAGTTCGGGGAGTTGCTCGGGACGCAGCCCGCTCGCGATGAGGGTTTCGATCCCGGCGGAGACGGCGGCTTCGACGGCGCGCAGCTTGCTCGCCATGCCGCCGACGGAGAGGGCGCCCTTCTCGTCGCGGACGAAGGACAGGACCGACTCGATGTCCTCGACGCAGGGGATGATGTCGTCCTCGGATTTCGCCTCCGGCCCCATCAGCCCGGCGACGCTGGTGAGGAGGATGAGCTGGTCGGCCCCGGCGAGCCGGGCGACGATGGAGGAGAGGGTGTCGTTGTCCCCGACCTTCAATTCGTAGACCGAGACGGAATCGTTCTCGTTCAGGATGGGGACGACGCCGCGATGGGCGAGGATGGCGTTCAGGGTCGCGAGGACGTTGCCGCTGCGGCGTTCGTCCTGGAGATCCTCGTGGGTCACGAGAAGTTGGGCGACCTTCAGTCCATGGTGGCCGAACTGGCTTTCGTAGAGGTGCATCAGCCGAGCCTGGCCCGCCGCCGCGCAGGCTTGGAGCATCTCGGTCTCGACGGGGCGCTGCTCCAGCCCGAAGGCGGGGAGTCCGGCCCCGACCGCGCCGGAGGAGACGACGATGACCTCGTGCCCCTCGGCGTGGACGTCCGAGATCGCTTGGGCGAGCCGGGCGATCATGGCATGGTGGATGCCGCCGCCCGCGTTCCGCGTGAGAACGCCGGTGCCGATTTTGATGACGATGCGTTTGCCCGAGGCCATGGATGCGCCGCCGGGAGGGAGGGGAAGTCCCGGTTCCAAGCGGGCGGGACGATAGGGCCGGGCGGCAGGGGTGTAAAGCGGCTTGTGGAAGCGGCTTCGTTTGGTTGTGTGGCCAAAGCCAAATTCGGATTTCGGATTTCGAGCTTCGGATTTCGAGCTTCGGGTTTCCCGCTTGCGCATCCGCGGGGAAGGCCGCATCTTACCCGCCCTGCGGATCGGCCCCTCGCCGGTCCCTGCGACGCACCCATAGTAAAATGGATATTACGTCGGCCTCCGAAGCCGAAGGTCCAGGTTCAATTCCTGGTGGGTGTACGCAAATCTCTGGAATGCCCGTCGGACGCGCAAAAGACGTGTCCGGCCAAGGTCAATGACCGGGGTCGAAGACGGGCACCCCGCCCAGCCGGACATGGAAAGGCGCGAAGGCGACGACGCAGCAGGCCGTCCCCGCGTCGGGCAGGGCGACGGGAGCGAGCCAGGCGGGTGGATCGGTCGGGGCGACGACACGGTCGGGGAATCCGCCGGAAAAGGCCAGTTCGATGCGTTTCGGTTCGAGCGAGAAGCCCTCCCCTCCCGCCTTCATCCTCGCCTCCTTCGCCGTCCAGAGGCGGAAGAAGGCGAGGTGCCTTTCCTCGGGAGGGAAGGCGTTCATCCACGCGATTTCGGATTCGCGGAAGCAGCGCCGCGCGAGTCCGTCCAGATCGACGCGGCGGTCGCAGCCCTCCACATCGACCCCGATCCCCGGCACTTCGCCGAGGGCAAGGACGGCGCGGCTCTCCGAGTGGGAGAGGTTGAAGGAGAGCGACGCGCCGGGGAGAACGGGTTTGCCCTTCCCCACCTCGGCGAAGGCCAAGTCGCCCGGCGCGGTCCCGAGCCTCCGGGCGAGCAGGGCGCGCATCATGCCGCGACCGCGGACGTAGCGGTCCCGATGGACTTCGAAGCGAAAACGATCCGCCCTTTCCCTTTCGGCGTCACTCAGCCATGAACGGGCGAGGGCGAGGGGCAGGACGCCCTCGTCGTCGAGGGGAAAGGGCGTCACTTCGATCTCGTTGGGCGCGGCGGGAGGGGAGGGGGGCATGGCGTAGATTCGGAATCAAGCCGCCGCCCGCCACAGCTCCCACGCGATTTTTGCCGCCGCCGCCGCGAGGACCGCGAGGCTCAAGGCCGAGAGCACCCGGGCCGCAGGACGCGCCTTCGGCGGGGCCAAGCGGATCCACGGCGAAAAGACCAGCCCGAGCAGGATTCCTCCGAGGAAGCCCCCGGCGTGCGCCGCGTTGTCGATGAAGCGGCTCCCCAGCCAGCCGAAGATCGCCACGACGAGGCTCGCTTGCAGCAGGTTCGTCCGCAGGAAGCCGGGCAGTTCCGCGCGGAATTTTCTCGTGACCACCAGCAGGAACCCGAGGCAGCCGAGAATCCCGCCCGAGGCCCCCACGCTCGCCGGACCCGGACCCAGCCAGAGGCTCGCCAGCGATCCCGTCACCACCGTGAACAGAAAGACCACCCCCAGCAGCGACGGGCTCACCAGAGCCGCGACGATCCGCCCCAGATTGTAGAGCGCCATGCCGTTGAACAGGATGTGGAGCAGGTGCCCGTGCATCAGCCCCGTCGTCACGAGCCGCCACCATTCCCCGTCATTCCGCACCCGCGCCTTCACCAAGGCCGCCGCTTCGATCGAGGGATCCAACCCCACTGCCGTCTGCCCGACGAAAATCGCGACCATCAGCCCGACGCCGACCATCAGCAGACGCGAGCGTCGCCCCAGCAGCCAACGGCGGAAGAACTCGAAATTGACGAGACGGCGGTTCAACTCCGGCACCGGGAGCCGGTCGATCCGTTGCAGCCACGTCGCCGCCGACTCGACCAAAGGGAAAAGCCCGTACATCGTGGCGGCCAGCAGCGCCAGCATGGAGTAGTTTGGAAAGGCGTAGCCCAAGCCGAGCGCCGCGCCCGTGACCAGCAGCGCCCGGACGAATCGCCCCCCGGCCTCCGCCCGGTAGGCCGCGAGATCGATCCTCTCCCGGTGCGGGCTCAAGAGCGCGACCGGGACCATACGGTTGTACCATGGGAAGACCAGATCCGTGGCCTCCTTCAGGCTTGGCAGCAGGCCGAGCAATTCCTCCGCCGAAGCCGCCGGCACGACTTCGCCCCGCCCGTAGCGCTGTCCGTCCACCTGCGCATCCTCCCCCGTCCGCGCCCCGTACGACCCGGTCGCCATCTCCGGCACCGCATCGAGCAAATCCTCCCGGCCCCAAGGCAGGTGCGTCGGGATCAGGTCGCGAAACCACACCTCTCCCTCGCGCCAAGCTCCGAAGGGGCCTTCGTCCACGGCATCGACAGGGGAATCCGGATTCATCGCCGCCACATTAGCCCGGAAAGCCCGTTTTGTGCAGGAGGAATGCAGCGCTCATAAAAAGTGTTCACTTGGGCATAAATTTTTCTTGCGCCGCTCCGTCGAAGCGGCTATATCCTTGTAAAGTGTTCTTTTTAACACTGTTTGATCGAACTAAATCAAGGCAACTGAATCCATCCATGAATATGAAAACGCTCAAGCAATCCACCAAGGCGATCCTCGGCTTCGCCTCCCTCGCGACCTTCCTCGGTCTTTTCCCCTTCGCCTTCGCCGAAACCCGGCCGGATTCGGCGGAAGCCTCCCCCGCCGTCCAAGCGAAGAGGAAACCCGTCGCCACAGGCGCCGTGAAGACCGCTCCGACGGTGATGGAGAAAAGCCCCTTGACCCCGTCGCAGGAGGGGAAGCTCCTTGCCCTGCTCAACGAGGGTGGCACCGACGAACTCGAAGCCATCCCCGGCGTCGCCGCGACCCGCGCCGCCTCCATCGCCAAAGCCCGCCCCTTCTCCGGCGTCCATGAGGTCATCCTCGTCGATGGCATCGGCAACGCCACGTATGAAAAGATCCTCGCCCACGGGAAAACCCTGAATCAAGCGTTCCCAGCGAAATCCACCGGAACTGCCAAGCCCGCCAAAACCAAGACATCCTGAAGGGAGGGCGGAAATCCATCTTCGACCGCGGCAACGATCATTCGGGGGACTGGTTCTCCTCCCGCATGATCCGCCGCGAGTCGCTTGGGCGGGCGTGGACGGGTCGCAGAGCGGAGGACGTTGTTCATCGGAAAAGCGCCTCCGTCGCATTCCGCACAGATTTTGTCGTGGCGGAAGAGCCCCACCTTTCGCTACAATCCAAAATCCCGTCGATGCGTCCCCCTCACAGATTGCGGAGACGGGCGCATGGTGGTGAAAACGCCCTCAACCCCGCCCCAATCATGACCGCGACGACAGACCCCCGCACCCGGCAGACGCGCCGACGCTTTGTCGGCCAATCCACCGCTGCGCTCGCCCCTCCGCTACTCATGGCCAAGGCCTCCGCGCAGGAAGTGCCCCGCAAAGCGGCCATGCGGGAAATCACCACCGATGTGCTGGTATGCGGCGGAGGTTGCGCAGGCACCGCCGCCGCATTGAGCGCCGCCCGTGCGGGGGCGAAAACCCTATTGGTCGAGAAAGCCCCGTTCGCCGGTGGCATCATCACCAGCGTCGGGCTCCCCTACTTCGACGGCATCTCCGACATCCATGACCACCGCGTCGTGGTCAAAGGCATCGCGTTGGAACTGCTGGCCAAAACCGGCGTTTGCGAGCCGGACGCCACCCACATCAAACCCCACAACCCGACCATCCCGAACACCTTTGAATTCAAGGTTCTGCTTGATCGCGAATTTCAAGCCCTGCAGGACCGTCTCACCGTCCTGTTCAACTCCACCGTCTGCGATGTGGAAAGCGAAGCGGGCGAGATCAAAGCCGTGGTCATCGCCAACAAGGACGGCTTGGTCCGCATCAAACCCAAAACGGTGGTCGACTGCACCGGCGACGCCGACGTCGCCCACTGGGCGGGCGCGCCCACCGAGCAAAACGCCGAAGTCCAGCCCCTGACCCTGCATTTCCGCATCGGCAACGTGAATCGGGATCTGAAATGGGGCACCGCGCACAGGGACGCCTTGATCAAAGCCCAGAACCAAGGCGAACTGCCCCACTTCTACGGCCCCGGCGTCGGCTTCCTCTTCAGCAAAACCGAGGTCTACGTCCACGGCGTGCGCGTCCCCGCCAACCCGACCGACGCCGCCGACCTGAGCCGCGCCGAAATGCAGGGACGCGCCGACGCACTCGCCATGTTCCACGCATGGAAGCGGGAACTCCCCGCCTTCGCCGACGCCTATTTCATCGAGGCCTACCCGTGGATCGGCGTGCGCGAATCCCGCCGCCTCGTCGGCCAGCACATCTTGACCGAGGAGGAGATCATGTCGGGGAAACGCTTCGACGACGCCATCGCCACCGGCTGCTGGTATCTCGATATCCATCCCAACAAAACCACCTTGGGCAGCGCCAACGACTTCCAGCCGGAAAAAGTCCAGCCCAAACCCTACGACATCCCCTACCGCTCCCTGTTGCCTCGGGGGATCGGCAACCTGCTCGTCGCCGGTCGCTGCCACTCGGCCACTCGGGGAGCCCACGCCTCCACGCGCGTGACCGTCACCGCCATGGCCATGGGGGAGGCGGCGGGATGCGCCTCGGCGATGGCCATCGAGTCGAAGAAACAAGTGGGCGAACTCGACGGCCAGCGCTTGCGCGAGAGACTCGCGAGACAAAACGCCGGTCCCTTCACCCACGCCTGAAACCGGAGCCTCCACTGCCCATGCGCCTCGCCCACAAAGTCGTCATCGTCACCGGAAGCTGCACCGGCATCGGTCGGGCCATCGCCATCCAATGCGCCGCCGAAGGCGCACGCGTCGTCGTCCACGGGCTTGAGCGCGAGCTGGGCGAGGAGGTCGTCGAGGAGATCGGCTCCGACCGCGCCGTGCTCCACATCGAGGATCTCGTCGCCGAAGGTTGCCCCGACCGCCTCGTCGCCCTCGCGGTGGAGCGGTTCGGGCACCTCAACGCTGTCGTCAACAACGCCGCTCTTGTCGCCTCCGGCAACCTCCATACCACTGATGCGAATTTCTTCCGCAAGATGTTCGAGGTGAACACCCTCGCCCCCTTCCTCCTCATCAAGGCGGCCCTGTCCCATCTTTCCGAGCGGCGCGGCGGCGTTCTCAACATCGGCAGCGTCAACTCTTGGAGCGGCGAGCCGGACCTGTTGCCCTACAGCGTCTCCAAAGGAGCCCTGATGACCCTGACCCGTAATCTCGGCGACACCCTTATGCGAGAGAACGGAGTGAGGGTGAACCAGATCAACCCCGGCTGGGTGCTCACCGAGAACGAGGCGCGGCGCAAACGCGAGCACGGCCTCTCCGACGACTGGCCCGCCCACCTGCCCAAAGTCTACGCCCCCGCCGGACGCATCCTCAAGCCCGAGGAGATCGCCATGGCGGCGGTCTACTGGCTCGCCGACGAAAGCGGCCCCATCAGCGGACAGGTTGTCGATCTGGAGCAGTATCCCTTCATCGGGCGCAATCCGCCGAAGGACGCGACGACGATCCCGACGTAGTGTCTTCTGTCGGAAAAGTGGATGGGTGAGGCCATCGAAGGAAATCTGTAGATAAGGTCAGGCAAGTGTTATTTTGCGAAAGTCTCCGCGAAGGGGGTCTCGTGCTTGAGGACGCCGAAGGCGATGCGCAGGATGCGGTGCATGGTGGCTCCGAGGGCGACCATCTTGGGCTTGCCGCGTTCGACGAGCTGCGCGTATCCCCTGCGCAGCGGGTTGTCCCGCTTGACGACGTTGAGGGCGGCCATGTAGAGCTGGGCCCGCAGCGCGGCGCTGCCCTCCTTGGTGAGCCTGCCGCGGCGTCGCACGCTGGTGCCCGACTCCTGCAGGCCGGGGGTGAGCCCGGCGAAGGCGGCGACCTCCCTGGCCCTTCCGAAGGAGGAGATGAAGGGGATCTCGGCCAGGATGGCGGGGGCCACGACCCTGCCGACGCCGGGGATGGTGCGCAGCAGGGCCTCGGCCTTGCCGAGGGTGACGCTGCGACGAAGGAGGGAGTCGATAGCCCTCTCGATGAGCTCGAGCTCCCCGCCGAGGAAGTCGATCTCGCGCCGCACGGAGTCCGCCGCGTGCGTGCCCTAGGCATCACCAGAAGCGGCTTCGTGCTCGCGTGTCGGCTCAAGCAGCTCGGCACCGCCTGCGCCGCGGCCGCCACCAGCTCAAGTCA